>SESG01003586.1_pt1 | contig 17860 bp, 14 predicted proteins | sample 3171421 | NCBI WGS metagenome assembly SESG01 (sample SAMN10866946, study PRJNA518727) | freshwater metagenome | biome: subpolar coniferous forest; feature: holomictic lake; material: water; isolation source: holomictic Lake 227, 6 m and 8 m depth | place: Canada: near Kenora, Ontario | collected... | reverse complement strand
ATCGAGGGGAGCTCTGAGGTTGCCAGCCCTTGCTATCCGCCCGACAGTGGCTCTGTGGGTGAATAGTATATCACCTGATCTGCCAATTCCTTTGCGTATCCGACTAAATGCCGCGTCATTTATCTTATCGCAGGCAGAATACGATACAGCGCCATCTTTCAAATCGGGCGGCCTGACAAAGGGAACACCTTCACCAACGAACTCATGCTGCAACGGCCTGTATTCTCCGTGGTTACCATCCTCGACGAACAAACAACCGGAGGCACAAAGCTCCACTACCCTCTGGATAGTTGAGCCATCAGAGCATAAGTTTACTAACTTTTGAATGCTATCTGGGAGACTTTGAGCCTCTCTATTCATCACGAAAGCCTCTTGAGGCAGTTTTCAATCTCGCCATTGAGCCGTGCTCCCTCAGCGAACTGGCCCTCCAACTTCAACCGCAACGCCGCAAATCGCTCCGCAAACGGCACCCCATCATCTTCGATATCTGCCGCGCCAACATACCGCCCCGGCGTCAGCACATGGGCGTGGCCGCGCACCTCCTCCAACTTGGCCGCCTTACAGAACCCTGGCACATCGGCATAGGCGGCCACCCCAGTTTCACCCCGCCAGGAATGGTGGGTGTCGGCAATCCGTGAGATGTCCTCGTCCGTCAGTTCTCGTCGCACCCGGTCCACCAGAAAGCCCAGTTTCCGGGCATCGATGAACAGCACCTCACCGCGACGATCCCGCCAGCCCTTGCCGGGGTTCTTGTTGCGGCTCAGGAACCACAGGCAGGCCGGGATCTGGGTCGAGTAGAACAACTGCCCCGGCAGGGCGACCATGCAGTCCACCATATCCGCCTCGACCATCGCCCGGCGGATCTCGCCCTCGCCGGATTGGCTGGACGACATCGAGCCGTTCGCCAGCACCACACCCGCCGTGCCGTTGGGCGCAAGATGATAGATGATGTGCTGGAGCCAGCCGAAGTTGGCGTTGCCCGCCGGCGGCGCGCCGTAGACCCAGCGCACATCCTCGCGCAGCCGTTCGCCGCCCCAGTCCGAGATGTTGAACGGCGGGTTCGCCAGGATGAAGTCGGCGCGCAGGTCCTTGAGTTCGTCCTTGTGGAAACTGCCCTCGTTGTTCCAGCGGATGTCCGCGTCGATGCCACGGACGGCGAGGTTCATTTTCGCCAGCCGCCACGTTGTGTAGTTGCTCTCCTGCCCATAGATCGCAATGTCGCCGATCCGGCCGCCGTGGGCCAACGCAAACTTCTCCGACTGCACAAACATGCCGCCCGAGCCGCAGCACGGGTCATAAACGCGGCCCTTGTAGGGCTCGATCATTTCGACCAGCACCCGAACCACGGACTGCGGGGTGAAGAACTCACCGCCACGTTTGCCCTCGGCGCCAGCGAAGCCAGACAGGAAATACTCATAGACCCGGCCCAGCAGGTCCTTGGCCTTGTCCGCCTCCTCACCCAGCGCAATGCCCGAGATCAGGTCGATCAACTCCCCGAGCATCATCTTGTCGAGCGCCGGTCGGGCATACTCCTTGGGCAGCACACCCTTCAGCGAAGCGTTCGCCGCTTCGATCTCCAGCATCGCGTCGTCGATCAGTTTGCCGATGGTCGGCTGCTTGGCGTTGGCCTGGAGGTGCGACCAGCGCGCATCCTTCGGAACCCAGAAAATGTTCTCCGCCGCGTATTCGTCCTGATCCTCGGCGTCGGCATAGTCGTCTGCCAGCAATGCCCGATAGCGAGCCTCGAAGGCGTCCGAGATGTATTTCAGGAAGATCAGGCCGAGGACGACGTGCTTGTATTCCGACGGCTCCAGGTTCTTCCGGAGTTTGTCCGCCGACAGGAACATGTCGGCCTCGAAACCCAGGTTGGCGCTGCTTCCGTTTTTGCCGTGTCCAGCCTTTGGGTTTTTTGCCACGTCGGCGTTCTTTCTCGGGCGACCGCGTGTCGCCGCTTGTGGTTCAGGCTGCTGTTCCGGCTCTGCGGCGATGGCTTGATCGTCAGCGCCATCCTCACCGTCAGCGGCAGCCTCGATATCAGCGAAGGACCACAGGTCAGCCTGCTGTGCCCCTGGGGTGCCGGTTCGGGCGGGTGCTTTGGCGGGTGGAGCAGTGGCGGCGGTGGTGGCGGTTCCAATCAGATAGACCGCACCACCGCGTCCGCGCCCTTTGCCCAAAACGCCGCGATCAATCAACGCATCACGGGCCGTCCGGTAGTCCTCTTCCGTCAGCGTAGGCAATAGGGAATGAAGTGTATCCAGCAATCTGCCGTTGCCGATGGTCGAGCCATCGGCAGGGATGTGCTGCAGAATCAGTGTCTCAATGCGCTCGGCCATTTTGCCTTCCAAGGTTTGCACCACTCGGCCGCCATCAACCACGGCCCTCAGCAACAACCACTGGCGCCCATATTTGTTTTAGCGGTAATTTAGCGCGAGTTTCGTCTGATAGGTCAGCATAGGCCCGGAATAAAGCCTTCAGCAAGTCAGGCATCTGCCACAGGCGTAAACGAAAGAAGTTGTTATCGAGTTCCTTCTTGGCAGCCGAATTGACACCACCAATGCAGACCAGCAAGCCTGTTCGCGCTTGCGTATTTGAGACAGCGCCGCTCAGGCGAAGCACGACATTGCTGTCAGCGGCACCATCTCCTGACTTGACCTGGACACAGACACGGTCCTCGCCGAGCCCCAGCGTGCCTCCAGCAGCGAGTATATCAACACCACCATCGGCTCCGGGTGGCGAAACCTTCGTCTCATAACCTTCGACACGAAGTAATTCTGCAACAAGGTCCGCAAGGGCATGACCCGCAAATTCAGACCTAATCAAAGATATAATTTGTTGGTTCGCAATATCTTCAATATCGGGAGCGTAGTCCTCGATATCCTCACCCTTTGCGACGGGAGCAGGTGCTGCGCCTTGTTTGCCAAGAACTGCTCCGGGGTCGCTTCCTGTCTTTAACACTGCCTTGACGCGTTCCAGCGCCGAATTGCGCTGTATTTCGCATATGGTCATGAACGCGCCAAAAGAATGCCGCAAATCCTGCTTAAACGCATCGCGCGGCACGGAATCCTTTTCCCACTTTACTGAGCGGGAATGCCGACATTCTCCAGAAGTATCAAAGAAATATTCACCCGTTATCGAACCGATCGCCACGCCATTGGTTAGTTTACGTGGCATAACAACTAGATCACCGATCTGGATTGTATGAGCAAACTGGTTGAGCTGAGCAGCGAAATTACGGAGACGGTTGGCCTCTGCGCCGGGCATCACAGACTGGAGGTGCGCCAGAATAGCATCACGACCTTTCAGCGGCCCCAGATCGCCGACCTCCTGAAAGCCCAGAAGCAGCCGCTTCTGTTCGATCGATGCCAACTCCCGCTCGCCGTGCTTTCCCGCACGGACAATCCAGAGCCTCGTCACGCCCATCCCCTCAGAGGCTAAGATACCCCATGCTGCCCGCTGGGAGATTAGCAGAGCCGGGCGATGTCGGCATCGATAATTTACTGGATTGGTAATTTTTAGCAGCGGCGGGAAACATTATGCTTTGAATTTGCCAACCACGAAAGCCGCTGGATACGCGAAATGAGCTTGGTGACGGATAACGGTTGATATCGGAGCTTATTTTTTATATTTCACAATGGAGCTGTATTATATACACAGATAATATGTTGTGCGGTACGTTTTTACACAATAGGTAAATCGTTTTAAAATTTAATTACTTGTGGGCTGAATTTGCCTACACTGCTGCGGTCTCCTACAGATTGAACCTGGACTTTTTGTGCCCCCCCCATGAACAAAGGGCGAAAACCGCCTTTGCACCCAAAAAAACATAAATTTAGGAACTTTTCGCGCGTGCCTCCCCAACCGCTCCCCCAGGGGCGCGCTGAGGAATTGGGATGCCCCTAGGCTTGCCCCGTCGCCCGTTGAATGTGAAGTACTTCGATGCGGTCAGATCGATCCACTTGCGCTCAATCTCCGGGCGGCGTAGGGAATCACTTGCTTGTTTAAGGATTTAAGGAGGCGCGCTATGTGGCCGCTCTTGACACGGTTTGGGTTGTTCCGGCGTTCAGGGATGGTAGCGGCTCTTGTGCTCGTCGCGGCTATTGCAATTGACATGGCCCCGCACCGGGCGGGTGTAGATGATTTCGACAAACTAACTATCAGTGCGGTGGATGCTACGTTGAATCGCACGCTTGAAGTATTCGCAGTTGCTAAGCTGTTGAACTCTGTCTTGTCTGTTGCAAAGACCGTCACGATTGAGGCTTCGCCCATGGGCGTAGGTGCAAGTTTTTCGCCAGGGCATGCCCTTGATCCGCTTGATCAGATCATTGATGATTTGACGAATTGGATGCTGGAGGCGATAACAGCTATATTAGCCACAAAGCTAATTATTAGTGCCTCAAGCCAGCTAGGGGTTACATGGCTTGCAGTCATTTGCTTAGTGCTTTTTTACAGTGGGGGGTATTTTCAACGAAAAGGAAGCGGATATGAAAAATATACAAAATTCACAGAAAGCGTCCTGGTAATTTTAATCTTGGCAAGGTTTGGGTTTCCAATTTGCATGTTTGTGGTAACATGGACTATTCATACTTTGATTGCGGCACCGTATGACGCTGCGCTGGCAACACTCAAACAACTTGGCGGATCGCCCGATGAAAGCAGCTTCACGGCTATTGTGGCCGCGAAAGCTGCCGCTTCTGCAATCACAGAAAATTCTCGAATGTTTGTCGGTTCCCTTGGGATGGTCGCCGCCGCATTGTTCTTTGATGTTGTCGTAGCTCCACTCGTGGCGGCATGGGTTGCGTGGCGGTTATTGCGGGCTTCATTGGTGCATGCGTAATCGTGACTCTACCGCCAGGCCGAGCGCTTCGCCCGCGACGGCCTGGACCTGCCGCGCTCGACCCTGGCCGACTGGATGGGCAGAGCTGCCCGCCTGCTCGACCCGTTGGCCGACCTGATCGCCGCCCACCTCCTCGGCGACATCAAGATTCACGGCGACGACACTCCGGTGCCGGTGCTAAGACCCGCACCGGCCGCCTCTGGGTTTATGTCCGCGACCATATCGAAGTGCCTGCTGGGCGCATGTCAGGCACAAATTCTTCGACCTCGCCCAGAGCCTCAAAAGCCCGATGGCCCAGGAAACCCTGACCCGCATCGCCGCCCTCTAGGCCATCGAGGACGCCGTCCGCGGGCAACCGCCCGACCACCGGCGCCATATCCGGCAGGCCGAAGCCGTGCCCCTGCTGGCCGCCCTTCACGACTGGCTGGAGGGGCAACTCCGGACCTTTCTTCGCAAGTCAACCATGGCGGAGGCGACCCGCTACGCGCTCACCCGCTGGCCGGCCCTGACCCCTACATCGACGAAAGCGGACGCACCGCCGCAACCTTCTACACCCTGATCGAGACCGCAAAACTCGACGGCAGGGAACCAAGAGCCTCGCTGAAACAGGTTCTCGACAGCATCGCCCGGAACCCATCAGCACCCGACTACCCCGGACTGATGCCATGGGCCATCCAGACCGCCAGATGAGCACAGGGCGTCCCCTGGACGCTTACGGTAGTTCTTTATTCACGCGACTCAAAATAGTTGGCAACCGTCATCAAGATTACGGGCAGAGAGTCCCTTCACTAACCGGGGTCGACAGGGATCGAATCACTCGGTAAGCTCCGACGGATTTTGTGGTTCCTCCCCCTGTTCGTCCCGACCGCAGGCCCCACCAACGCCTTGACTTACTCTAGCACTGAGGATCATGCCAGCAATCATGCTTGATGAAGCGAAAAGGGTATTAAGTTATAATCCTATCAATGACGACATCCATCTTACAAAATCCCACATCAGCACTTGATATAGCACACCTCTATAATGTACTATCACTTTGTGATTTGACTGATGCGATTTTATTTGAGTTCGACCGTCAATAATGCTTCGGTATCTAACCATGACACCCGGCGACGAGCGTCCATGACTCAGGAGAAACGGGCATGAAAAATCTCTCGATAACGGCAAAGTTTCTTGTCGCGCTGGGGATGATGGCGTTGATGTCGGTCGGTGCCGGGGTATATTCGGTCTCGAATTTGGCGGAAACGGCCTCCAGTTATGACGGCTTGCTGTCCCACGAGGCTACCGGGGCGGTCGCTTTGGCCCGATCCAATCGCGGACTGTCGGAGATTGGCCGCCTGACATTCAAGATCATCGCCGAAACCGACGACGCAGCGATGCAGACGGCGGCCAAGGACCTCGACAGCGCCAAAGCCTTCTTTCTGGCCCAGTTGTCGGCCGCGGCCGATACCCTCCCGGCCATGCGCCCGCGTATTCAGCCGATTATCGATAGCTATAACGCCATGCTGCGCGATCTCGACGACGCGGTGGCGCGCGGGCTCAAAAACGACAACGCCGAGGCGACCCGCATCGTCGATCAGAAGATCGAACCGGAGATGGCGAAAATGAGGAAGGGCGTGGCCGCGCTTGTCGACGAAAATTCAAAGATTCTGGCCGGTCGCTCGGCCGACATGAAGGCCGGGGCGGCGGCGACGTATAACCTGACATTGGGGATCACGCTTTTAGGCTCTCTCATCATCATGGCTATTGCCTACCGGATCGCGCAGGCCGGCGTGTCCAAGCCGATCCTGGACTTGGTGGCGCGCATGGAGGCCCTGGTCAAAGGCGACACCTCCATCGACATCCAGGGCCAGGATCGCCGCGACGAGGTCGGCGCCATCGCCAACTGCCTCGCCGTGTTCAAGGAGACCGCCATTACGACCCGTCGGCTCGAAGAGGAGCAGCGCCGGGAGCAAACGCAAAGAGAAGCGCGTCACAAGCGGGTTGAAGCCCACATCGGAGAATTCGACCGCGCGATCCAGTCGACGCTGCGGAGCATGGACGGTGCGGTCAGCGAGTTGAACAGCACCGCGTCGTCGATGTCGGCCACCGCAGAGGAAACCAGCCGGCAGGCGGCAGCCGTCGCCGCCGCCGCCGAGCAGGCGACCACCAATGTTCAGGCCGTCGCCGGAGCCGCTGAGGAACTGTCGTCCTCGATTGCCGAAATCGGCCGCCACGTCTCCCAGTCCACCACCATCGCCAGCAACGCCGTTCAGGAGGCCGCACGCACCGACCAGACCGTCCAGGGGCTGGCCAATGCCGCCCAAAAGATCGGTGAAGTCGTACAGTTGATCAACAACATCGCCTCCCAAACCAACCTTCTCGCCCTCAACGCCACCATCGAGGCGGCGCGGGCGGGTGAGGCGGGCAAGGGGTTTGCGGTGGTGGCGTCCGAGGTCAAGAACCTCGCCAACCAAACCGCCAAAGCCACCGAGGAGATATCCGCCCAGATCGGCGGAATTCAGGGGGTCGCCGGGGATACCGTTCAGGCGATCAAGAAGATCAGCGGCACCATCAGCGAAATGAGCGAAATCGCCACCACCATTGCGGCCGCCATCGAAGAACAAGGTGCCGCCACCGCCGAAATCGCCCGCAACGTCCAGCAGGCGGCCGCGGGCACCACCGAGGTGTCGCGAAACATTCTTGGGGTCAACCGCGCCGCCGCCGATACCGGCTCGGCATCCACTCAGGTTCTCGGCTCTGCTGGACAACTTGGCCGCCAAGGCGAAACCATGCGCAGCGAGGTCGAAACCTTCCTCGAAAGAATCCGGGCAGCCTGACCGGCAGAGCCCTGGAGAGCGGCGCAAACCTCGAAGCCGGTCATACCCGGCATCTCGACATCAAGAAGAATGAGGTCTGGCCGGTGCTCCCGGGCCAGGGCGAAGCCGTTGGCGCCGTTGGTGGCGAACAGAACTTGGCCGTCGCTTTTCAACACCGAGCTGATCAGGCGGATGATGATCGGGTCGTCGTCGATGATCAGAAAAACGAAGGGCTTTTCCGCGCTGGTGTTTTCAAGCTGAAGCGCGACACTCTCCGACCTGGGTTACCCCCGATGTGAGGGCCGCCAGGTTGGCCTCGAACACCTCAGCCGGGGTGTGATAGCCGAGGCAGCCCTGGGCGTGTTGTTCAGCCGGTCGGCGATGGCAGCCAGCGCCATCGGCTGATCGATCAGCCTCGGCAGCTGTGAGTGGATAGCGCCGAACCGAGCGCAGAATCCCGCCAATTTTCCTAGAAATTTTATAAACTTTATCGGCGCCACAAATTGCCCGGTTTCGCGACGCCTCATATCGAACACCGCCGTTCTCCCCCTGCCCGGCCGGTTCCAGACACCGTCTGGCGCCTCGGTGGCATATGAGGCATGTTTTTTGGGAGTGGGAAAATTCTTCCCAGCGCGGCAGTGGCGACTTCTTGAGAAAGGGGCGCCGACTGCGGGGTGGCATTTGAAATTTATGGATAAATATGCCTACCCTTTGAAAAGATCGGCAACTTCTTCCTATGAATATTTTTCCTACTCGGTATTCGTAGGCATAATTTGCCGGCAGTTCCTGGAAATTTGCCCAGATAACGAATCTTTTTTTCCCAGTGTCCGCAGGAGCTCACTTTGCCTTCCGTGAAAGGAGTCATAAGGGTGGAATGATCTTCACCCCGGCCCTTCCGAGGGAAATACCGATGGCCCAACTTTTCAGCCCCTGTCCGGGACAGCCGGAACCAGCCCCGCCCCACCTCGCCAAAGTTCGGGGCAGCGTCGGCGGAACCCGCCTCCGGGACCGGCGGACCTAACCCACTTTTGCCAATCCCATAGGCGCCGACCATGAAGGCCGGTGACGAAACCAACGGCCCTTCCTTGGCCGTCCGGGGGAGACGCGACTGCGAATTGCCACCTACCATGGAGATACCCATGAACAGGAACTATCTGGTCCGAGCCCCGCCCGACCATTGAGCGAGCCGGCGCTCGCCTGTCTCATCCCACGATAACCGACCGTTCCGGCCGGGCGGCTTCCGCCAGGACGCCTCTCCTTGTGCCGGTGACCGGGTATTTTGACTGCGGGTCAGGCGATCGCCGGCCACTCCGGCAGCCGTGATGCGACCGGCCGCGTCCGTCCCATTTTTCGGGGTGCGGGCGGGCGACGCTCCCGGTTTGCCCAGTCTCCGACCATCGGTGTACGCCGCACCCGCGCGCTGGGCCGCCTCTTGGTGTGCCTGTACCGGACCGGTTTTGCCCCGATGCCGCCCCCCCTGTTCCGGACGCCGCCCGCGGGCGCGTCTCGGCGAAGGATGACGCACATGGGTATCGGCAACGCCTTCAACACCGCGCTCAGCGGTCTTTCCGCCTTCTCCTCCAAGGTGAGCTACATCTCGGAGAATTTGGCCAACACCAGCACGGTCGGCTACAAGAGCGTGGGATCGAGCTTTCAGTCCTACGTCACCGCCTCCAATGCCAATTACAACTCGTCCGGCGGCGTGACCATCAGCCCGTCCTACAACAATACTTTGGCCGGACAGGTCACCACCACTAGTGTCGGCACCAATTTCGCCGTTTCCGACGGCAACGGCTTCATTCCAGTCGAAGTACCGACCAGCACCACCAACAGCACCGCCAGCTTCTCGGGTTCAACCCAGCTTTACAGCCGGGCCGGTGATTTCAGCGTCAACAACGACGGCTATCTGGTCAACAGTTCCGGCCAGTACCTGATGGGGCTGAAGGAAACCACCGCCTTTTCCACCCCCTCGGGCAGTTCGATTCCCACCACCGCTTCGCTGGGCAACCTGACGGCGGTCAAGATCGACAGCACCTACCTTTCGATGCCGGCGGCGGCCAGCACCACCATCACCGTCAACGACAACTGGCCGGCCAGCCTGACCTCCAGCGCCACCATTCCCACCTCCGATACCTCGGCCTCGCAAGTGTCGTCGGAGCTTCAGTTCTACGACAGCCTCGGCACCGTCCAGACCCTGAAGGTCACCTACCAGAAGACCGCCGACAACACCTGGAACATCGTCAACGCCAGCATTCCCTCCGACACCGCCGCCTCGGTGACCATCGGCGGCGTCACCTACACCAACGGTGTGGCCGACAGCGATTCCGGCGCGCAGATCGTCTTCGACACCAGCGGCAACATCAGCAGCGTCGTCAACGGCAGCTCGACCCTGACCAGCGGCAATCTGGGGTTCGACTTCTCGGTCAGCGGCCTCACCGACGGCTCCGCCGGCTCATCCACCTCGACCCAGACCCTGACCCTCAATCTCGGCACCACCAGCACCGGTTCGACGCAGTATTCGGGCAGCAGCCTGTCGGTGCGCTCAAGCTCCGACGCCACCGGCCACGCCGCAGGGGAATACAAGAGCGCCAGCGTCGACAGCGACGGCTATGTCGTCCTCAGCTACTCCAACGGCATGACCGCCAAGGCCTATCGGGTTCCGCTCGTCACCTTCAGCGACGCCGACGAGTTGACCCGGGTCAGCGGCTCCACCTTCTCCGCCAACGACACCGCCGGCTCGCCGGTGGCGCGCTGGGCCGGACAGGGCGATGCCGGGACCATCACCTCCAGTTCGGTGGAAGCCTCCAACGTCGATACCGCCGACGAATTGACGGCGATGATCGTCGCCCAGCGGGCCTATTCGGCCAACGGCAAGGTCATCACCACCTGCGACGACATGCTCAAGGAAACCCTCAACCTGAAGCAGTGATTTCGCTGCTTCCGGAAGCCGAAGGAGGCGACCATGGGCCTGTCATCGATCCTCTCCACCGCCACCGGAGGTCTCGGCGTTGTCCAGACCCAGTTGCAGTGGCGTACCGACAACATCAACAACGAGACCAACACCAACTACAGCCGGCGCGACCCCACCACTCTGAGCACCGGCAGCCACGGCGTCACCACCACCATCACCCGCGCCACCGACGCCTCGCTGCAAAAGCAGTACACCGACGCCAACTCCCAGGCGGCGGCGAGCACGGTGACCAGCGACTACTGGTCCCGCCTCGCCGACGTCGCCGGGACCAGCCAGTCCACGCCCTACCTGGAGCAGGCGATGGACAGCTACACCGCCGCCTGGAAGGCCTTCGAGACCGACACCTCCAGCGCCACGTCGGAGGCCAACGTCGTCGCCACCGGCAAGACGATGGCCGACACCATCACCAGCGCCGCCCAGCAGCTTATCCAGATTCGCGACGAGGCCAAGTCCAGCGCCGGGGATGACGTCACTTCGCTCAACGGCAAGCTGTCCGACCTCGCCGCCATCAACAAGAAGCTCAGCGCCGACCCCAACGCCGCCACCAACCAGCCCGACCTGCTCGACCAGCGCGACACCCTGGTCAACGACGTCTCGGCGCTGGTCGGCGTCTACACCGTGCCCCACTCCGACGGCTCGGTCGCCCTCTACAGCAAGACCGGGGCGGTGCTGGTGGACAAGGAAGCCAGCCAGTACCAGTGGAACACCAACACCGCCGGCCAGGGCTATATCTCGGTCGCCGGCAGCACCGAAACCGCCCCAGGCGAGAACGCCTCGTTCAGCGGCGGCAAGATCGGCGCCACCCTCGACCTGCTCAACCCCTCCACCACCGCCAGCGACCCCAATGTCGGGATGCTGGCCAAGGCGCAGGCCCAGCTCGACGCCTTCGCCAGCCAACTCGCCGACACCACCTCCACCAGCTCGCTGGAGGGCTCCTACGACGCCGCCACCTCCGACCGCACCACCGATCTGGCCAGCGGCTTCTTCACCATCGACACCACCGGCGCCGTCAGCGCCTCGCAATCGCTGACGGTGGATGCGGGGCTGGTGGCGGGAACATCGACCGTCAAGCGCCAGTCGGCGACGGCGGTGGTAGCCCAGCTCACCGCCGCCAGCCGGACGATGAGCACGGCGGGGGTGAACGCCTCCAACACCACCTACAGCGGCCTCGCCGCCGCCATCGCCGGCTACCAGAGCGACAGCCAGGCCACGGCGTCCAGCGACAAGACCCGCGCCACCACCACCGCCACCACCCTCCAGACCCGCCTGACCTCGGAAACCGGGGTCAATCTCGATACCGAAATGGCCCAGATGACGGTCCTGCAGAATGCCTACGCCGCCAACGCCAAGGTCATCACCACCGTTCAGGCGATGTTCGACGTGCTGATGAACATCGGAAGCTGATCACAGGAGACCGACATGCAGGCGATTTCCACATACGGTTCGGTGTTGTCGCAGTTGAACGCGATGAACAATACTTCGAGCCAGACTCTCAAATACAGCAACCAGCTCTCTACCGGCAGCAAGGCCACCGATCTCGCCGACAATGCCGACCGCACCCAGGTACTCGACTTGACGGTGACCAAGGCCAAGCGCGAGTCCTACGTCAAGAGTTGCACCCTGGCCGCCACCACCACCGCGGAATACTCGACATCGCTTTCGGGGCTGGAGACCACCATCAGCACCGCGCTCAAGGCGGTGCAAAGCCTCCAGGGCACCTATACCGGCATTTCCTCCTCGTCCACCGACACCGCCGAGACGGCGGTCAACGCCCTTTCCGCCTTCACCGACCTCGGCCAGACCATCGATCAGACGATGAAGTCGGTGACGGTGGCGCTTAACGAGCAGTCGGCTTCGGGTGGCGCCTACCTCTATTCCGGCCTGCGCGACCCCACCGCCAACGCCACCCCGACCTATACCGTGCCGACGGTGAGCGACCTCTCGTCGCTGCCCTACTTCCTCGGCGCCAACTCCCCGGCACCCAACCCGGCGGGCAACAGCATCTCGGGCTACACCCCGCCCTCGAACGCCGTCGACGCCATCACCACCGGCGATCTGCCGACCTACGACGCCGATTTCGCCACCAACCGGCCTGCCGCTTCGACCGCTCTGGTCAGCATGGCCACCGGCAGCCGCACCGTCAGCGTCGACGACGCCGAGACGGTGGGCGTCGGTATCACCTCCACTGACAGCACCTTCCAATCGCTGGTCAACGGCCTGCGCGCCGCCAAAACCGCCTGCGATCAGGCCGGCAATTACACCACCGACGACCGCGACACCTTCGTCTCCCTAGCCTTCTCCAGCCTGACCAAGGCCCTGGAGGGCATCCGCTCGCTGGAAAACAAGAACAGCGTCAGCGACGCGGCGATCCAGAACAAAAGCAGCGAGCACACCAACTATCTCGACCTGATTACCAAGAGGCTGGACAGCCTCCAAGGCGTCGACACCACGGCGGTTACGGTTCAACTGGCCTCGGCCAATAACCAGCTGACCGCATCCTACAAGGCCACCAGCTCGATGCTCAGCCTTTCCCTGATGAATTATCTGAAATAAGGACCGCCGCTATGACCGACACCTATCTCGCTCAAGTCGAAGACCGCGTCCGCACCATCGCCGGCGCTTCCATTCTCGCCCACGCCCTCATCGATGTGCTGCGCCGGGAAGCCCGCGCCATCGCCGCCATGACCTTCGACGCCCCCACCGGCTTCATCGAGGCCAAGGAACGGCTGATCGCCGCCTACGCCGTCAAGATGCAGGAGGTGCTGGCCCTGCCGGAAATCCCCGAGACCATGGCCGCCCTTGAAGAGCTGAACATGCTCAACGCCGAGGTTCTGGTCTCGGCCCGCCGCAACGCGGCCCAACTCCAGGGCGCCATGGACGGCAACCGCATGGTGCTCGCCACCATCGCCCGCAACGGCAGCCCCGCCGCCTGCCTCTCCCCCGTCGCCGGCCATTGCTGACACCTCAGCCAACCTAAAGGATCTGCCGCCATGACCACCGTCGCCGCAACCACCGCCGGCACCTCGTCGGCCCTGACCTCGCTGCTGTCCTCGTCCTCGACCAGTAGCACCAGTTCCGACTTCAGCACCTTCCTCAAGCTCTTCACCACCGAGGTCCAGAACCAGGACCCGACCAGCCCGATGGACACCACCCAGATGACCAATCAGCTGGCGGAATTCTCGATGGTGGAACAGCAGGCCTCCACCAACTCCAAGCTCGACAAGCTGCTGACCGCGCTCTCGGGCAACAGCCTGACCTCGGCGGTGAGCTACATCGGCAAGACGGTGCAAGCCAGCGGCGACGAGATTTCGCTCAGCAGCGGCAGCGCCAGCATCGGCTATTCGCTGCCCTCCACCGCCGCGTCGGTTTCGATCTCGGTGATGAACGGCAGCGGTACGGTGATCGACACCCTGAGCGGCGACACCGCCTCGGGAAGCCACACCGTGAGCTGGGATGGCACCGACAGCGCGGGCAACACTCTCTCCGACGGTACCTACTGCTTCAAGATCACCGCCACCGATTCTTCGGGCTCGGCGATCACCGCCACCACCTACACCACCGGCAAGGTCACCGGGGTCGAGACCAGCGACAGCGCCACCGTGCTCAGCCTCGGCTCGCTCCAGGTCAAGCTTGCGGACGTGACGGCGGTGACGAACTGAGACCACAGGAGTCGCGCCCGCCGGCCGTGCAATGAGTGAGGAGCGCTTTGCCGCCGCGGGCCACCAGAAGGACGCACCGCCATGGTCACCAGCATTTCCACCTACACCGCCTCGTCGACGTTGCAGTTGCTGCGGTCGTCGTCCACCAACAGCGGGCTGCAAGACGCCATTGGCGGCACCGCCAGCACCGACACCACCAGCACCAATCTCTTCAACGCCATCTGCCCCGGCAGCGCCACCGCCACCGTCGACAGCATCCTGAACGCCAAGAAGACCCTGACGAGCCAGACTAACATCTTCACCAACGTCGCCCAGCGCTTGAGCGCGATGCAGGCCGGCACCTACACCGCCAGCGACGATTGGGAGAAGGTCGCCGCTTATTCAATGCAGACCGGCCAGCCGGTGCAGATCACCATCAGCAGCAAGACCGGCAAGGTCGAAGCCGCTCCCCAGAACGAGGCCGATCTCAGCAAGTTCAATGTCCAGCAACAGACCAAACTGCTGCAGACCATCGCCGACATCACCACCATGGCGGGGAAAATCCAGGCCAACCAGAAGAACCAGACCATGATCAAGAGTCTGGCCGGGGCCGAGCAGGATTTGGAGCTGGTCCATGCCGGCACCCTTACCGCCCAGAGCGACTGGGAGACCCAGGGCAGCACCCTGATGACCACCCACCATCCGTTCAAGATCGCCCTCGACAGTTCGGGAGCGCTGACGGTGCAGGACCAGACCACCTCGTCGCTGAGCGACTACAACGTGGTGCAGCAGAAGATTTTGCGCTCGGCCATCGAAAGCGTGCCCAGCCTTGTCTCCTCCGGCGTCGCCAGCAACAGTTGGGAAGCCGACGCCCTGGCCTACAGCGAAGCCGGTGTCTCCTTCTATCTCGACATCGACAACACCACCAATCAAGTGGTGGTCAAAGAGAACACCGCCGACAACATCACCCCGTCTTTTCTCAAGGACGATCCCTATCCCGATGTTGGCGAAAATACCAAGGTGCTGAAGGACGCGGCCTCCTTCATCAAGGCCGGCAAAGCCTATTTCCTCGACTTCGACACCACCGGAGCGGTGGTGGCCAAGGAAGCGACGTCCCAGAACATGCTCACGTACAACAACAAGACCTCGGCGACCGCCACCAGCAGCAGCCAGGGCTCCGGCTCCATTCTGTCGCTGTTCGCTTGAAACACCCGAGGCGGCGGCCGACCGCCTGCGGAGAGTCCGTGCCAAAGCCAAACCCCGGCAATGACCGGGGCGTCGTCACCCACTCGCCGATACAACTCCACCAGATTAATAGTATAATCCCTTGACATTATACATTGGCATGCCGTTATTTCTCGGAACGGGCGCCGACGCCCGCCCCATCCGAGGACTCCCCATGGCCACCGACGCCTTTGGCATCGAAACCCTCAGCCTCCACGCCGGCCAGCAGCCCGACCCGGTGACCGGAGCGCGGGCGGTGCCGATCTACCAGACTACCTCCTACGTCTTCCGCGACGCCGACCACGCCGCAGCAATGTTCAACCTGGAGCGGCCGGGCCACATCTATTCCCGCATCTCCAACCCGACGGTGGCGGTGCTGGAGGAACGGCTGGCCCAACTCGAAGGCGGTGTCGGCGCGGTGGCGACCTCCAGCGGTCAGGCGGCGCTGCATCTCGCCATTGCCACCTTGATGGGGGCGGGCGGGCACATCGTCGCCTCGGCCTCGATCTATGGCGGTTCGGTCAACCTGCTGGCCCACACCCTGCCCCGTTTCGGCATCACGACGACCTTCGTGCCGCCGCGCGACCTCGCCGGGCTCAAAGCGGCGATCCGGCCCGAGACCCGGCTGGTGTTCGGCGAAACCATCGGCAATCCCGGCCTGGAGGTGCTGAACATTCCCGCCCTGGCCGCCATCGCCCATGAGGCCGGCATTCCCCTCCTCATCGACAACACCTTCGCCTCGCCGGCGCTGTGCCGGCCGTTGGAGCTGGGCGCCGACCTGGTGATGCACTCCACCACCAAATGGATCGGCGGCCATGGCGTCGCCATCGGCGGTGTCGTCATCGATGGCGGCGGCTTCGACTGGGCGGCCTCCGACAAATTTCCGACGCTTTCCGAGCCTTACGCCGGCTATCACGGCCTGATCTTCGCCGAGGAGTTCGGACCTGCCGCCTTCGTTAGCCGCGCGCGGGCCGAAGGCTTGCGCGATTTCGGCGCCTGCCTCAGCCCGACAAACGCCTTTCATCTCCTGCAGGGCGTCGAGACCCTGCCCCTGCGCATCGAGCGCCACGTGGCCAACACCGCGCGGGTGCTGGAATTCCTCAGCGCCAACCCCGCCGTGGCCTGGGTGCTGCATCCAACCTTGCCCGGGCATCCCGACCACGCCCTGGCGGCGCGGCTGCTGCCCCGCGGCGCCGGTTCAATCGTCAGCTTCGGCATTCGCGGTGGCAGGATCGCGGGACGGAAATTCATCGAGGCGCTGCGCCTCGCCTCCAACCTGGCCAATGTCGGCGACGCCAAGACCCTCGTGATTCACCCTGCCTCGACCACCCATCAGCAGATGAGCGCCGAACAGTTGGCAGCATCCGGAGTCGGCGAAGACATGGTGCGGCTATCGGTCGGCCTCGAAAGCGCCGCCGATGTCGTCGCCGATCTCGATCGCGCCCTGCGCGTTTCGCAAAAAAGTTAAAAGAGGCCGCGCCATGCATATCGAACTCCGCACCGCTTTCGGCACGATCTGGGCCGCCACCGGCGGCAAGCCCTTTGACCCCGCCTTGCCCACCGTGGTCTTCCTCCATGGCGCCGGCATGGACCACACGACCTGGACCCAGCAAAGCCGCTGGTTCGCCCATCACGGCCGCTCGGTGCTGGCCCTCGACCTGCCCGGCCACGGCCGCTCGGAAGGCCCGGTGCCGCACAGCATCGCTGGCTACGCCGAGGTGGTGATCGCCGCACTCGACGCCGCCGGGGTGGCCAAGGTGGCCCTAGTCGGCCATTCACTCGGCTCGCTGGTCGCGCTGGAAACCGCCGCCCGCCACCCCGGCCGGGTACGGGCGCTGGGGCTGATCGGCGCCGCCGCCACCATTCCGGTCAACGCCGCCCTGCTAGGAGCCGCCAAGGACGCGCTGCCCGAGGCGATCGCCATGATCGTCACCTGGGGCTTCGGCCCGCGTGCCACCTTAGGCGCCTCACCCACCCCTGGCCTGTCGCTGACCGGGCTTGGCCGGCAGGTGTTGGGGCGCTCTGCCCCCGGCGTGCTCCACGCCGACCTCGCCGCCTGCACCGCCTACTCCGACGGCCTGGAGTCCGGCAACCGCATCTGGTGCCCGACAGTGATGGTGATCGGCGAACTCGACCGCATGACTCCGCCCGATTGCGGGCACAAACTGGCCCAGGCGATTCCCGGAGCCCGCTCCGTCGACCTCCCCGGCATCGGCCACATGATCCCGCTCGAGGCCCCCGACGCCGTGCTGGAGGCGCTGCGGAGCGTCACTTGATCCACAGCTTTTCTCGGGCCATTGCGTGAAATGTGTGGAAACTGACACCACGATGATGTACATTCTGCGTTGCTAACAACGCATCATGTTTGTTAATCGGAGGCAGTGATGAGCGGTCA
>SESG01022345.1_pt1 | contig 17870 bp, 20 predicted proteins | sample 3171421 | NCBI WGS metagenome assembly SESG01 (sample SAMN10866946, study PRJNA518727) | freshwater metagenome | biome: subpolar coniferous forest; feature: holomictic lake; material: water; isolation source: holomictic Lake 227, 6 m and 8 m depth | place: Canada: near Kenora, Ontario | collected... | reverse complement strand
AATGCGGGCGGAAGTCGGCAAAGAAAAGCGACCGGTGGCAGAAGTGCTGCCAGATAATGATCTCATCGCGCGTGTCAGCGCCGAGGCCATGGCCGGGCTCAAAGAAGGTTACAGCATAGCGCGAAAATTGGAACGCTACAGTAAGCTGGGTTCTGTGCGGGAAAAAGTAGTTAAGAGCATCGGCGGCGATGACGCTAACCTGCGGAAAAAAGTCGCGGCGATTATCGAAGAAATAGAACAAAGAATTTTACGCGATATGATTATCCAGGAGAAGAAAAGAATTGACGGCCGTTCATCTACCGATATTCGTCCGATCAGCTCGGAAGTGGGCGTTTTACCTCGTGCTCACGGTTCTGCAATATTTAACCGCGGTGAGACGCAGGCACTGGCAGCGCTTACACTGGGTACCTCTTCTGATGAGCAGAGAATGGATTATATAGTCGGAGAGGAACGAAGATCGTTCCTTCTGCATTACAATTTCCCGCCTTACTCAGTTGGAGAAGCCAAATCGTTAAGAAGCCCGGGCAGGAGAGAAATAGGGCATGGCGCACTGGCCAGAAAAGCTTTGGTTCCTGTGTTGCCGTCCGTAGAAGAGTTTCCCTACACCATACGGATTGTGTCTGAAATTCTTTCGTCTAACGGTTCGTCTTCCATGGCTACGGTTTGTGGCGGAATTCTATCATTAATGGATGCCGGTGTGCCTGTTAAGGATATAGTCGCGGGCATTGCCATGGGGCTTTTGAAGGAAGGAGATAATGTTGTTATTCTCTCCGATATCCTGGGTGATGAAGATCACGCGGGGGATATGGATTTCAAAGTCTGCGGCACGGAAAAAGGTATCACCGCCATGCAGATGGACATCAAAATAGATGGCCTGACTGAAGATATTTTAAGAAAAGCACTGGCTCAGGCAAGAGATGGCCGCATTCACATTATTGGTAAAATAAGAGAAACATTAGCAACGCCTCGAGCGGACATTTCTCTTTATGCGCCTCGCATCACAACAGTGAAGGTAAAAGAAGATCAGGTAAGGACGGTTATTGGATCAGGCGGCAAGAACATCCGTCAGATTATCAGTGAAACCGGTGTTACCATTAATGTTGAAGATGATGGTACTGTAACGATTGCGTCGAGCGACGCCGAAGCGGCAGCACGCGCCGTGGCGATGGTGAAATGGCTTACGGAAGAAGCGGAAGTCGGGAAAATTTATCGTGGTACGGTAAAGAAAATTCTCGATTTTGGAGCTTTTGTAGAAATTTTGCCCGGAACTGACGGCTTGCTACATATCTCGCAAATTTCCAAAGAAAGAGTCGAGAAAGTCACCGATGTATTGCATGAAGGCGATGAAGTGATGGTGAAAGTTCTGGAAGTTGACAAGCAAGGCAAGATTAGACTGAGCCGTAAAGACGCGCTGGGAGCCGAAGTAAAGTAGTCCATGGAAAAAATAAAAGTATCTATTCAGAAAATCGCGGGCAGTGAAGATATTTCATTGCCCGCGTATATGACTGATCAATCGGCCGGAATGGATATATGTGCCGCAGTATCTGAAGAAACCATTATTCTGCCCGGCCAGAGGCAAAAAATACCGACAGGGATAAGCATAGCGCTGCCTGAGGGATATGAAGCCCAAATAAGGCCGCGTAGTGGGCTGGCGATAAATCAGGGGATAACGCTTTTAAATTCTCCGGGCACCATCGATGCTGATTATCGTGGAGAGATTGCGTTAATTGTTATTAATCATGGCAATGCTCCTTTTGCAGTTACCCGGGGTATGCGTTTGGCGCAAATGGTTGTGCAAAAGATCTTTCAGGTTGATTGGGTCGAGGCCTCGAAATTAGAAAGTACATCAAGAGGAAGCGGTGGTTTTGGCCATACTTGAAATTATGTTTGGCAAGATGGATTTATGAAAAAATTCAAAGTTAAGAAAACATTTCAGGAAATTAATGAAAAGATAAAAAAGGGACAAGCTGTCGTTATCACCGCCGAAGAAATGATTGATGTAGTGGAAAAGCACGGTGAAGTAGAAGCTGCCCGTAAGATTGATGTTGTTACTACCGGCACGTTTGCTCCGATGTGCTCGTCGGGGGCTTTTCTTAATTTCGGTCATACATCACCCCGTATTCGCGCCTCCAAAGTATGGCTAAACGATGTTTCCGCCTATGGCGGCATTGCCGCAGTTGATTGCTATATAGGTGCAACAGAAGTTGTGGATGGAGATCCCCTCAACAGCGTTTATCCCGGAGAGTTTAATTACGGAGGCGGCCATGTCATAGAAGATCTCGTCGCCGGAAACGCGGTTAAATTAAGGGCTGAAGGCTACGGTACAGATTGTTATCCCGCCAGAAAATACGAAAAAAACATTACAATTAATGATCTAAGGGACGCTATTTTATTTAATCCGCGCAACGCCTATCAAAATTATAACTGTGCCGTTAATTTATCAGACAAAACGATTTATACATATATGGGAATGCTGCGTCCACAAATGGCCAACGCTGCTTATTCAACATCAGGGCAGTTGAGCCCTTTATTCAACGATCCCTATTACAGGACGATTGGCGTAGGCACTCGAATATTTTTAGGCGGGGCGCAGGGGTTTGTTGCCTGGCCGGGAACCCAGCACAATCCAAACGTTTTGCGAGGCGCCAATGGCGTCCCTAAGGAAGGTGCCGGCACCATTGCTGTTGTGGGCAATTTAAAAGAGATGATTCCGGAATGGCTAGCCGGAGCAAGCATACTCGGTTACGGTGTTTCACTATTTGTCGGCATTGGTATTCCCATTCCTATTTTGGATGAAGAAATGGCACGTTTTACCGCGGTTAAAGATGAAAATATTTACACTCAAATTTATGACTACAGTATGGATTATCCCAAAGGTGCAGCCAAATCTTTAGCGGAAGTCAGCTATAAGGATTTGCGCAGCGGTACTATCGTCATCAATGGGGCAAAAGTTATAACCGCTCCTCTTTCCAGTTATTATAAGGCCAGACAAATTGCCAATATTTTGAAGGAATGGATTGAATGCGGCAAGTTTTTACTAGGTGAACCGCAGCAGATATTGCCCTCCGCGAAAATTTAATATCAAGTTACATTCTGTTTTGTATATTAATCAATATTAATTAATATTAAGCATTATTAAATTATTTTCTTGACTTTTAATTTAATTTAGTGTTCTTTTATGTGCAAGTGAGGTGTATTTTTAAATTATGGCAGAAAATATACGGAAAAATAAAGTGAAAATATTTCGAGAGGCGATTCCTTTAAGTATATCTGAGCTGGCAAGGAAAGCAGAATTGACGCCGCAAACAATTGCGAAAATGGAGAAAGGTTTGTCCACGAGGAAAAATTCGGAATTGAAAGTGGCCAAGGCACTGCAGAAACAATATGAAGAAGTATTTCCTTGAAGAGGCGATAGATACATTACAGTGATTGAGGAGGGATGGCTTAGTAATGAAGATAGGCAGATATCTCGTTGCTATTTTATTTTTAATGGCGCTTTTGATAACATTTGGTAACCGTGGAATTGTTGATAATTATTTGATGAGCAAGAGATTAGCTCAGTTGAAATTCCAAAATGGTATTATCGCTGTGGAAAGCGAAGAATTAAAAAAGAAAATACTGTTGTTGCGTAGTGATTTGACCTACATAGAATCACTTGCGCGTAACGAATTAGGTATGGTTAAAAAAGGTGATGTCGTTTATCGGCTGGCAAAATGAGGCTAGATAGTCTACAGATAGTAGAAATATAACGGTGTTTAAATGTTAAACTTAAAAGATATTTTTTCTGGCACTACGAGACTTGTTGGTTTGGATATCGGATCAAGTTCTCTAAAATTAGCTGAAATTCGCAGTACTTCTCAAGGACATGTTCTAAATCGCTTCTTACAAATTCCTTTGCCCAAAGGCATAATTGTCGAAGGGGTTCTTACTGATGCCAGAGCTTTGTCTTTAAAAATCAAGGAGCTTTTCCGTAATTCCGGTTGTACAGGTAAAGGCATAGTTACTTCTCTTTCCGGTAATTCAGTTATTGTTAAAAAGGTAACATTTGCGCAAATGGATGAAACTGAATTACGGGACATGATCCGTGATGAAGCGGGCAAATACCTGCCTTTTGATAATATGGATGATGTTAATTATGATTTCCAGATCTTGGGGGATAATGAAAATAATCCAAATCAAATGGATGTGGTAATTGTTGCTGCCAAGAAAGCTGATGTTAATAATTATCTTGATGCAATTACAGCTGCCGGTCTGGTTGTAACGATCATGGATGTAGATTCCTTCGCTCTGGAAACCATGTATGAAACTAATTACGAGTTTGAGAGCACGGAAATAGTAGTAATTATTAATATCGGGGCAAGCATTACCAATATCAATGTTATTAAAGGCGGAATGTCTATTTTTACGAGAGATTTTACGATGGGGGGAAACTCCATTACAGAAGGTTTGCTGGAAAAATACAGAGTCTCGTTTGACGATGCGGAAAAAATCAAGGTGGAAGGAATTTCCGGTAACAATCAGGATAACGCGGAACTTAAAAGCAGCATTCTGGAGCTTGCCGAGCCGATTTGCGCAGAAATAGAAAGATCAATTGATTATTTTCGCTCAACTTTTGGTGGAGAATACATCAAGCATGTGTTTCTCTCGGGAGGATCGGCAAGAATTCAGGGCTTGACAGGGAATTTATCGCAAAGGTTAAATGTGGAGACGGAGCTCATCAATCCACTTCTGAAAGTAGGCTACAATAAGAGAAATATTGATGCTAAAAAAATGGATAGTATCAAGTCAATTGCCGCCGTAGCCGTTGGGTTAGGGTTAAGGAAAATTGGTGATAAATGATTAAAATCAACCTTTTACCTTATCATGATAAAGCAAAAAAAGAAAATATTACCCGGCAAATATTTATTATTGCCGGCTCATTTATTATTTTCATTCTTTTGCTGATTTATGTTCATGTTCAATTAATGTCCACGATTAGCAATTTGGCAAGTCAAGTGAAGGAAGCAGAGGGTTCTCTTCTTGAGTTAAATAAAAAAATTGGTGATTTAGAAAAATTTAAAGCCGACAAATATGAACTGGAACAAAAACTAGGTGTAATTGACACTTTAGAGGAAAATCGTCTGGGGCCGGTAAAAATATTAGATGATCTGGCCGCTCTTGTTCCGCCTAAAAATATATGGTTGGTTAAAGTTACCCAAAAGGGGGATAGTTTTAGAATTGAAGGGATTGGACGTGACAACATTGCTGTTGCCGATTTTATGAAGGATATTGAAAAGTTTGAACCGATAAAGTCAGTAGATTTGGTCTCATCAAGGAAGACAGAGATTTCCGGGATAATCTTACAGTCTTTTATTTTTTCATGTGTTTTGAAAAAGGGATTTTAGTTTATGGCCATTTCATTAAGTGACATAAAAAAATTATCACCCATGGCCAAAGCGCTGATTGTAATCCTCAGCGTTTTTATTATTGGCTATTTAGATTATTTTTATTTATTGTCTGATGCAATTGAAAAGAAAACAAAACTCGATAAGCAACTAGAAGATATGCAGGGGCAAATTAGAGAAAAAGAAAAAATTGCCATGCAAGTTCATAAGTATAAAGCTGATGTCGCAGCCTTGCGAGAAAATTACAAAATAGCTTTGCAAAAACTTCCCGACCAGCGGGAAATCCCCGGCCTTTTTCATTCTGTGGCAATGGCCGGCAGAGACGCAGGTATTGAGTTTTCGTTGTTTGAACCGAAAGCCGTGGTGCCCAAGGGCATGGAAAAACAAATTTCCAAAGAAGAACCCAAAACGTCGTCACTCTTAAAGCCTTCGGACCAGCGTCCAGCCGACCAAAAACCGGCAGTCACCGCAACAAAACCAGTGGATGGCAAGAAACATGCGATACCTGAACTTGATCCCTTTTACGAGGAAATGCCAGTGGCTGTGACGGTGAACGGTTCTTTTCAAAATACAGTTTACTTTTTTGAAAAGGTGGCCAAGTTACCGCGCATCATCAATATTTCCGATATTTCCATGGGAGAGAGAAGGGATGTTAAAGGACGGGGATATGTTATCACTACATCTTGTACAATAAAGACGTATATGTTTGTAGACAAAAAAGAAAAAGCAAGTGAAAAATAAAATGAAAAATTTTAAGTTTGGTATTTTAATCATTTTTGTAATTATCTTTACAGGTTTTATATTTGCTTATGCCGCGGATATTAAAAAACCTGTAGAATCCGCTAATCCTTCGCCTGCAGCGACTGCCATAGTTCAGCCGCAAATAAAGCAGCAGGCGCAAGCGGAAAAAGCTACGAATAGTAATTACAAATATTATCCACTTGGTAAATCCGACCCATTCCATCCTTTTGTCGAGGTTGAAATTGCTCTCAAAAAGAAGGCAGAAAGAAAAGTTTCAGCTTATCCACTGGAAAGAGACGAAATTGAAAAATTCAAACTCTCAGGAATCATTGGTGATCACATACAGCGATTGGCCATTGTCGAAATTATGGAAGAGGGTAGATTGAAATTCTACCCCTTGTTAAAGGGCACGCACATTGGTTTGCGTAAGGGGAAGGTATTGGAAATAATGGCCGACCGTGTTATTGTAGAAGAACTCGATAAAAGTAAAACAAGAAGAATTATATTAAAGCTTCATAAAGACAATGAGGTAAACCCATGAAAAAATATTTATCCAGAATAATTCCTGTTTTTATCGTTCTATGTATTTTTGTATATAATCCGGGGATTTCTCCATCGATTGAAAATACTGATCAAATAAAGACTCCGGATAAGAAAACTGAAACGGCAACAGTTCAAGTGGGCTATTTGGAAAACGTATTATTTGGGAAATTACCCGGTAAAGAAAGGATCAATCTGATTGTATCTCAACAGCCGGTTATTAATGTGTCAGCTTTGGCTGACGGTAGCCTGGTGGTTAAGTTAGAAAATATGTTCGTGCCGGATAATCTAAGAGGTTCTCTAGGAGAAGGAGAATTGCTCAATATATTTCGTGTCCAGCCACAGCAGCAATTAGTAGATGGCAAGCAATTTATATATTTAACTATTGAACTGAAAAAATCCGTTCCCTACGCGATAAGACAAGAGGGGAAAAACATTTTTATAGATTTTAATATCGCCAGTCTGAAAGATATGAAACCAGTTGCTTCTGCTGTGGCAAAAGGGAAAAACAAGAAAGCCGAAGTAAAGAAAGAAGATGAGGAAAAAAGAAGTGAAGATATAGCCGCAGTCAGCGAGGATGTTCAGGAAAATGACGCAAAGCCGATTAAAAAAATAATTCCCCAGCGCAATGCAGATAGATTGATAACCCTTGATTTTCAAGACGCGGATATCAAGACGGTGCTTCGTTTAATGGCTGAATATGGAAACACCAGTATAATATCCGGCGAGGATGTCAAGGGTAAAGTAACTTTGACCATAAAGAATACCCCCTGGGAACAAGCTCTGGATTCTATCCTGGATACTCAAGGGTTAGCCAAAAAGCAAATGGGCGATGTTATCACTGTCATGACGCTGGAAAGAAAGAAAAAGGATGAAGATGATAGATCTAAGGCAGAAATAGCTCAAGTTGTGGCTGAAGAGACGCGTCAAGCAAGAGAATTAAAAAAAATGGCAGAGAAAGGTAAATTAAGACAAATACTGATTGAAGCGAAAATTGTTGAAGCATCAGAGACTTTTATCAGGGATCTTGGAGTTCAGTGGGGATTTCTCAATCATAGTACTACAGGCTCCTATGGTCTGGGTATTTCCGGTGGCTCGAATCCAATATCTTCCACTAATTCTAAAACATTCAATTATCCTCCTGAAGTTTATACGCCGATTGCAGGAACTCCATTGTCCATGGCGGCAGTTAATTTTCCTACTGCGGCAGTTACAGCGGCTGGTAAAGCTTCGCCAGTTTTAGGTCTTGTATTTGGCGGCGCTCAGGGCTTTATCGAAACCCAGCTTTCTGCTTTGGAAGCAAATGGCATGGGGAAAGTTATTTCTTCACCCAAAGTAGTGACGATGGATGGTGTACCAGCTGTAATCAAGCAGGGTGAAGAAGTTCCTTATGTTACTCCGGCGTCGGGTACTACTAGTGCGACTGTAACCTTTAAAGAAGCTGTATTAAAGCTGGAAGTAACGCCGCAGATAACTGAAGAAGGCAAGGTATCAATGAAAATAAAGGCAAGCAATGACAGACCTGATTATGCCAGAGGACAGACTCTGCCTTTGGGGAATCCTCCAATCTGGCGGACTGAAGTGGATTCAAAAGTTGTCGTACAGGATGGAGATACCCTTGTTATTGGTGGCGTATCAAGAATCACTGAAGATGAAACAACAACCGGTATCCCCTGGTTTTATAAAATTCCTGTATTGGGCTGGTTATTTAAAACAGAAAATATCTCGAAGTCAAAACTACAACTACTGATTTTCATAACTCCAAAAATAATCGGAGAAGCAGGATTGCCCGGTGGTTTGGAAAAAAATAAAAAGTAATTGCAATTTATATAAATCATTTACAATGGAAGGTCTTGATAATTAATTAAAATGAATAAACTAATAATTGTATTATTGCTTTGTTGCCCAATTGTTTTCTTTTCCTGCACCAATACTCCCTGGCACAAGGATCAAGCAGAAGCGTTTCTGAATAAAGGTATTTCTTTGATCGAAATTGGTCAATTTAATAATGCCCTTAAGGATTTAATGGAAGCGGATAAATACTCATCAGATGATCCTAAAATACATTATTATCTGGGCATAGCATACCTTGGCAAAGGTTTGCGGGATAAAGCCATGGATGAATTTAAAGAGGCAATTTCTTTAAAAGAAAACTATTCTGAAGCCCATAATTATTTAGGTGTTCTTTATATGGATATAGAGCTTTGGGATAAAGCAATTGTTGAGTTTGGCAAGGCCCTGGCAAATGATTTATATGATACACCATCTTTTGCTCTTTATAATTCCGGTTGGGCTTATTATAACAAAAAAAATTATGCACAGGCCCTAATTCAATATCAGCAGGCTCTTCAAAGGGATTCGCGAACTATCTGGCGGCCGCAAATTGAGAAAAATATTGGTCTTATTTATTTAGCTCAGGCGAATCTTTCAGAGGCTATCCTGCATTTTAAAGCAGCAGTGGAATTGGTGCCTTCTCTTTACGATGCCCAATTGTTTCTAGGGGAAAGTTATTTAAAAATTAAAGACAAGGCCAATGCTAAAAAAGCATTTTCGGCAGTTATTAAATATTCGCCCGAGTCCGCTTACGGCAGAAAAGCCAAAGAATATTTACAGTCCATAAGATAAATCTGATATGTTCACTTTAAGCTTCGAGAAAGACCACAGGGATTTTCTTAGTCAGGCAGAAAATCTGTTTGGGCAAAATCTTTTACCCGAAGCTCTCGTTTTGGCCGAAAAGCATCGCCTGTGTAATCCTTTGGATGTTGATGCGCATGTTCTTGTCGGCAATATTCTTATTCGGATGGGAGAGCTTGATCAGGCGCGGGATATATTAATGCAAGTAGATCAAACAATCTCAGAATTATCTTTTGTTTACGCCCGCATGGCTGATATTTTCAGCGAGAAAGGCCTGAAGAATGACGCGGCAATTTGCTATCGCAAGTTTATCAATTTGAATCCAATTTCACAACAGGCCGCTGAAATTGCCGAAAAATTGTCCTCCTTCGAAAAACAGGAATCGGAAGCGACTGGCATTGAGAATTCAGGTATAGAGAGTATTCACAAGCCGCAATTCTTTACAATAACACTAGCCGAGCTTTATATTAAACAGGGTCATTTGCAGATGGCCAAAGAAGTTTTGGCAGAAATATTAAAAAGGGAACCGGAAAATATTGTCGCTGCGGCCAAACTCGATTCGGTGGAGGCGGTAATGTCGAAGGCGAAAGAGGGAAGTACGGAGCATGCTGATCACAATAGTTTAGTTGACACATTGTCCGGTTGGCTTGCAAACATAGACAGGTTGAATACGCATGCAACAGGAAAATAAAGTCTTTCCGGGAAGAATCTCCCTTATCCAGCGCAAATTCTCCGTTTTAAAAATCCACGGCCTTATTTTTTCCAACATTATCAATATAAAATATTTATCCGGATTTACCGGTAGCGATGGAGTGCTTATTATTTGTCCGGATAGATCATTCTTGCTTGTTGACGGTAGATATACAACTCAAGCCACACTTGAAGTTCAAAATATCCCGATAATCGAATATACGGATAAGGTTGAAGGAATAATTGCTGCGATCAAAGATCTGAGTTTAAAGCAAATCGGCTTTGAAGCGCTCTCCATGAGTGTAGATATGCATAATCAATTAACTTCACGGCTGAAGAATGAGACGCTCATAAATGTTGGGAATGATTTGAAGTTTCTTCGGGCTTGTAAGGATGAAACAGAAATCACACTTATGAAAAAAGCAGCGGAAATTTCATCGTCGGCAATTGCCAATCTCATCGGTGATATAAAAGAAAAGTGTACGGAAAAAGAATTGGCGTTGCAACTTGAAATCCACGCGCGCAGGGCCGGCGCAGATGGGCTTGCCTTCGAGGCAATAGTTGCAGCGGGAGCTAATTCAGCGCTTCCCCACGCAAAGCCAACTGACAGGAAAATTAAAAAAGGCGATTTTATAGTCATTGATTTTGGTGTTAAGTATCAACATTATTGTTCTGATGAAACTTGCACTTTTGTTTTAGGGGCATTGACAGATCAGCAAAAGAATGCTTATCAAGCAGTCAGGCAGGCGCATGATGAAGCTATTGCCGCAATTAGAGCAAATGTTGCTGCAAGTGCCATTGACCAATGTGCCCGCCGTGTTTTGGGGGAAAAGTATGACCGGTATTTTTCGCATGGAACAGGCCATGGTGTCGGGCTGGAAGTTCATGAAGCGCCGCGTCTTGCGCCTAATTCTCAAGATGTTTTAGAGGCGCAAATGGTGGTTACAGTCGAACCGGGTATTTACATTCCGGGGCAATGGGGTATTCGAATTGAAGATACAGTTTTGGTAAAAGAAAATAGTTGCGAAATTTTTACAAAAATGAATAAACAACTTCACATTATAAATTAAAAACAGAGGTTAAATTGTTATGAAGGTATTTCCGGAAGATTTACTTTATAGTCGAGAGCATATCTGGGTAAGGGTTGACGGAGATATGGCAACCATTGGTATCACCGATTACGCTCAGGAAAGTTTGGGCGAAATTCTGTCGATAGAATTTCCCGAGCTTGATACTTATATAGAGCGTGATGAAGCGTTTGGATCCATTGAATCAACCAAAGCAGTAGTGGATTTGATCTCTTCAGTTAGCGGCACAGTTGTCAGTATTAATGAGGACATTCCTGATGATATTGGTATAATTAACAGTGATCCGCACGATACCGGATGGCTCATTGTAATTGCCATGGATGATTTGATGGAATTAGATGACCTTTTTGATGCCAGAGGCTACCACGATTTTATTGTGCAGGAGGAGACGAACTGAATATTTGATGACTTGGCGGGTTTTGGATTATTCACAATATACGGCTTATGAAAATATGGCAATTGATGAGGCCATATTTCGGGAAACTATAAATAGCAAAAAAAAACCTACAATTCGATTTTACGGATGGCATCCAGCGGCTGTTTCTATTGGTTATTTTCAAGATCCCAAAAAGGAGTTAAATCTAGAGCAGTGCGGCAATATGGGGATTGACATTGTTCGAAGGCTCACGGGTGGGAAGGCTGTTTTTCATAATGATGAGATTACATATTCTGTCGTAGCCGGCGCTGGGGATAAATCTTTTCCCGCGGATATTTTAGGCACATATAAAGTAGTAAGTTATTGCCTTGTTCATGGGTTGTCCTATTTGGGGATAAAGGCAAATCTCGCCAAAGGCTGCCGGGGCATGGAAGATGCGGACTTGAAGTCTTGCTGCTTTTCTGTTCCTTCCAGAAACGAGTTATTAGTGGGTGGCCGTAAGATTTGCGGCAGCGCTCAAATGAGGACTAAAGGCGGCTTTTTACAACACGGTTCATTGCTTTTAACTTTCGATCCGGTAAAGACGCTATCAGTAATTTTGCCTTATAGTGTATCTGATCAATTGGCAAAACTAAGAAATTCAGTTACGGCAATAAACGAAGTAATTGCTAATCCCATAGAGGCAAGCGATATTTGCTCTGCGCTGAAAAAAGGTTTTGCCGATGTATTTGGAACGGAAATTGTAGAAGAACCTCTGACGTCGGAAGAAACCAAGCTAAAAAATGATTTAATAAAGAAATACAAAAATCTGAACTGGAATATAAAACGCACAAAACATTTAAAGACAGGGTAATTATTTTAATGGTCATTAAGGATTTAATAGCAAAAGAAATTGTTGAACAAAGCGGCTATGCCGCCCCGGCATATGCTCCGGGCATCAGGATAAGGCTCGATGCCAATGAAAATCCATTTCGCCTGCAGGAGCCTTTGAAAAAAAAGCTTTTAGAAAAGATGGGAAGGATTGATTTCAATCGATATCCTGTGGCAGGATCGCCTGAATTGCGGGAAAGATTTGCGGGGTATTTCGGTGTAGATCAGGATATGGTCATGCTGGGAAACGGTTCGGATGAATTGATCCAAATTTTATGTCTGGCGCTAAAAGGTAGTATAAACGGGGTATTGGTGCCAGTTCCAACTTTTGCCATGTATAAAATTATTGCGGTAAATACCGGCAATAAGGTGGTGGAAGTTCCTCTTGATTCTAATTTTGATCTGGATACCGAAGCGATGCTCGGCAAAATTGCGACAAATTTCCCAGCATTGCTATTCTTGAGTTATCCAAATAGTCCCACCGGTAATTTGTTTAGCCGCGATAAAATAGAAACAATTCTCCAAAAAACTCCTGGTGTTGTTGTTGTTGACGAGGCATACGCCGCCTTTTCGGAAGACACTTTGGTGCCCTTGCTGAAAAAATATGATAATTTAATTATATTAAAAACCCTGTCCAAGATGGGTATGGCTTCGCTGCGTCTGGGTTTTTTAATTGGTAATAAAGATATTATCGCTCAATTGGACAAAGTGCGTTTGCCTTATAACATCAATTCATTATCACAAATAGCCGCCAGCTTTTTTTTGGATTATTCGATAGAATTCGCAGGTCAAGTTCAAGAAGTGGTCAAAAGACGCGAAGAACTCTACCTGGCATTGAAGGAAATTGAAGGAATTAATCCCTATCCATCCCGGGCTAATTTCATATATTTTAGTTGCATTTTTGATTCTAATCGCATATATGCAAAGCTCATTGCAGCGGGTATTTATGTGAAGAATCTGAATAAACCACCGCAGACGACAAACTGCATGAGGGTTACTGTTGGAAATCTTGAAGAAAACGCCGCTTTTATCAAAGCTTTAAAGAGCGGTATTTCTGAGTTGGGAGCGTGATTTAAAACTGATTGTAAATTTTCAGGGTAGTTGACGGCACAAGATATTCTTGCGATGCCGTACTGCCCTTTTTTTGCGCCTATTCCAATGTATAATAATTAAAATACAAATAATGAAAAAATGGAGGAATTAAGTTGGAAGTAAAAGTAATTGACAATGATGTGGAGAAAGCCCTTAAGATTTTAAAAAACAAACTTTCCAAGAGTGGCTTATTTAAAGAATTAAAAGTTCGCCGTGCCTATGAAAAGCCTTCAGTGAAGAAAAAGAGAAAAACAATTGAAGCACGCCGAAGGTTGGCCAAGACCCAAAGACGCCGTCCCAATTAAGCCGATTATCGGACTCTTATAGTTACGGGAGTAACAAATATGGATGAAAAACAATACGTTGTTGATTCATTATCTATTGAAGAGTCATGGCGGGTATTTCGCATTATGGCGGAAGTTGTCGGTGCCATTGGAGTTCTTTCCGATGTCCATAAAGCCGTGACGATATTTGGTTCGGCACGTGTGGCGCCTGCTGATATTTATTATCAAAAGGCGGAGCAACTGGCGCAGCTTTTGGCTAAAAATGGCTTTAGTGTAATTACTGGAGGCGGCCCCGGCATTATGGAGGCGGCCAATAAAGGTGCTACTGAAGCAGGCGGGCAATCTGTGGGCATGAACATCCGTCTGCCCTTTGAACAAAAGCCGAATTCATATTCCAATATCCGTATTGATTATAAATATTTCTTTACCCGCAAAGTAATGTTTGTCAAATATGCCGTTGCTTACGTAATTATGCCCGGGGGATTCGGTACGATGGATGAGCTTTTTGAGGCTCTGACTTTAATTCAAACAAAGCGCATCAAAAGCTTCCCCTTGATTCTGATGGGCAGCGACTATTGGCAAGGGCTTTTGGATTGGCTGAAAAAGACAATGCTTGCGGAAGGCAAAATCCTTCCCGCCGATCTGGAATTGATTCAAATCATTGATGATCCTGAAGAAGTCGTCAAACATATCAAAAAATATGTCATAGTATAATCCGGTAGTTGAGTCTCTTATGACTTTAGAAAAAGTTATTGCCGATCTTAATAAGGGTATTTTTGCGTCCTGCTATCTTCTTTATGGCGAAGAAGAGTATCTGATTAACGATTCTCTCCAAAAAATATTAGATCTAATCATGCCTCAAGCAGACCGTGATTTTGGGCTTTTTTTTCTTGAGGGCGAAAACGCGGACATTGATAGCCTCAGTGATCTTATTTTAACTCCCTCTTTGCTTAGCGGACGGAAAGTTGTTGTTGTGCGCAATACCACTATCTTTCAATCCCGTGACAATTTAGCCGATCTGGTTGCAAAGATTAGGGCAAATATTGATGAACAACCGGCCAAAGCGGCAAAATTCTTTCTGACCTTTTTAAAAATTGCCGGTTTTACTCTGGAGGATTTGCAAGGTGCCGGCTGGAAAAAGATAACAGACGAACAATGGCATAAAGTTGTTGAAGGCGATGCGGGAGATGACAGAGGCAAATGGCTGCCCCGCATTATTGATATTTGCGCATCTCTAGGACAATCTGCTGCCTCCGGCGCTGATAAGGCCGATAAACTGGCGGAAGTGTTTGCCAAGGGGCTTCCGGCGGGGAATTGTATAATCCTCACCGCCGATGCAGTTGATAAAAGAAAAAAGATTTTCAAAATAGTCTCCGATGCCGGTGTCGTACTTTACTTTGGGCCAACCAAAGGCGAGGCAGCACAGAAGGAATTACTTAAACAGCAGGCCCGGAAATTATTGGAAAGTAACGGCAAGAATTTGACTCCGGCAGCCTGGATTGCTTTGGGTAAAAAAACAGGATTTGAATTGCGGCGATCACTTGCGGAATTGGAAAAACTGATTTTCTTTGTGGGAGATCGCATCAGTGTTGACGAAAAAGATGTCGAAGAAGTTGTCGGTAAAACCAGAGAAGATTCTATATTTGATTTAACCGCAGCCTTAAGTGAGAAAAATCAGTTGGCCGCCCTTGCCGCCTTGAAGGCATTGCTCGATCAAGGCCTTCATCACTTGATGATCTTAACCATGATCGTCAGAGAAGTACGGCTATTATTGCAGGCGAGGATTTTAGTCGATTCGGGAAAGCTGCCCAAGTTCAGCAATAATATGGATTATGGCTGGTTTTCGAAGAGCATCCATCCCCAATTGACGGGACTTACCGCCACGATGACCATGCCGAAAGATTTTTTGATTAACAAACATCCTTTTGTTATTTTCAATGCAATTCGTAACTGCGGTCGTTTTTCCTATCCGTTGCTTATCGGCTATCTCGAGGATTTATTGAATATAGACAGCGCCATGAAATCCTCCGCTACCGCTCCGCAATTGCTTCTGGAAAATTTTTTGATTACAGCCTGCGCGAAGTGATCGGCATCAAAGCTTTCTGATTTTACTTTTAGCCTGTCTTTGCGCGCGAGAAAGCTTGTGGGCCGTTCCTTTTTTATGAACAGGACGGCTGCTTTCTTCATCGTCCTCATCTTTTTGCGATGGGAATTGGTTATCTGCTGACGTTGACGATTGTTTGCTGACAATGGATTCAAATTCAGCAGACGACAGCGTGGCTTTGCCCTTGCGTGTCGCAAAAGACAATATCTCGCGATCGGAAGACACCACAAGGATTTCCTCATCGGTTGCTGCGGTGATTCTTTTTAAAACATCATCGGCTTTCACGCCCAGGCTTGAGTAGATGATGAAAATACCGGAAGAATAGTCGCGCTCTTCCTGAGGTTGGCCGCTTTCCCAACCATCAAAGACCACGGTAATGCGATGATCTTTTTTTCTTCGGTAGTCTGCCAGCCACGCTATAAGCGCATGGCGTCCCGCCTCCAAACTCTGCCGCTCAAAGCGTTTGAGGCTAACCGACTGGCGGATCAGATTATAGCCGTCAATTAAGATATGCATGGCAAATTCTGGCATATTGCTGCCTTATATTCAATAAAAAAGCTTTGGTAATTTCCTGGTATTTTTCTTGACTTGTCGGCTGTCAGTCTGGTATTTCACTTATATTATGTTACAAAATAAAAAAATAGTTGTAGTCATGCCGGCGTATAATGCCGAGAAAACGCTCCTCAAAACATATAATGAGGTTATGGCTCAGGGCATTGTGGATTTAGTTATTTTTGTTGATGATGCCAGTTCGGATAATACAGCAAAAGTTGCCGCAGGTCTGCCACAGACAAAGCTTTATATCCACAAACAAAATCTCGGTTATGGCGGCAATCAGAAAACCTGTTACCGATTGGCACTGGATGCCGGCGCTGATATTGTGATCATGGTTCATCCGGATTACCAATACACACCCAAACTGATTCCGGCGATGGCTTCAATGATCAGCGCGGGGCTTTATTCTTGCGTGCTCGGCTCCCGTATTTTAGGAGGATACGCCTTGAAAGGAGGCATGCCCGTCTGGAAATACATTGCCAATCGTTTTTTAACACTGGCAGAAAATATTTTAATCGGCGCCAAGCTATCTGAATATCACACCGGATACCGCGCTTTTTCCCGTGAACTGCTACTTCACCTGCCGCTGGAAAATAATTCTAATGATTTTGTTTTTGATAATCAAATGCTCACCCAGATAATCTGGTTTGGTTATACCGTGGCAGAAGTAAGCTGCCCAACAAGTTATTTCCCGGAGGCATCTTCCATTAATTTAACCCGCAGTATTAAATATGGATTCGGTTGCCTGAAAACAGCCCTGAATTTTCGATTGGCCAAAATGAAGTTAATGTCTTGCAGGATGTTTCCTACTTATGAATAAAAATTACAAATATTTTATTATCATATTACTAATTATGACTTCCCTTATTGCTTTCGGCAGGATAATTGGCAATGATTTTATAAATTTTGATGATGGCGCATACATTACTGAAAACAATCACATTAAAGCAGGGCTTACTTCAGAAACGATCAAATGGGCATTTAGCGCTGTTGTCTCTAGCAACTGGCATCCACTGACTTTACTTTCTCACGCTCTGGATTGGAGCTTATTCGGGGCAAACGCCGGCGGCCATCACCTTGTGAGTTTGTTATGGCATATTGGCAGCGCTATTCTTCTCTTCCTTTTTTTAAGTAAAACCACAGGCTCACTTTGGCCCAGTGCCTTTGTTGCTGCGCTATTTGCTCTGCATCCACTGCGGGTGGAATCGGTCGCCTGGGCCGCTGAACGCAAAGATGTGCTGAGCATGTTTTTAGGGCTATCAGTACTCTATACTTATGCTCTATATGTTGAAAAGCCTAAACTTTTTAAATATTTTCTTTGTCTGATATTATTTGCGCTCAGCCTGATGTCCAAGCCCATGCTGGTGACACTGCCTTTTGTGTTTTTGCTCCTTGATTACTGGCCGCTGGAAAGATGGCAAAAAGCACTGCAACCGCAGTTGATGCCTGTAAGCAATGACAGTGGCTTGGTTAGGAAGAAGGGTAAGCAGCGCGGCGCTGATTCGACTAAAG
>SESG01008509.1_pt1 | contig 17870 bp, 18 predicted proteins | sample 3171421 | NCBI WGS metagenome assembly SESG01 (sample SAMN10866946, study PRJNA518727) | freshwater metagenome | biome: subpolar coniferous forest; feature: holomictic lake; material: water; isolation source: holomictic Lake 227, 6 m and 8 m depth | place: Canada: near Kenora, Ontario | collected... | reverse complement strand
GCAGACGGATATTCAGCATTTCAACACTGACGGAAAAGGCCATTGCAAAATATATATACCCTCTCGGTATTTCAAAGCCGGCACCTTCGGCAAGCAGGGTGACGCCGACAAGAATAAGAAAGCTCAGGGCAAGCATCTTGATGGTCGGGTGCTTTTCAACGAAATCGCTGATTGATTTGGCGGCAAGCATCATGATTCCGATGGAAATCATAATGGCGATGATCATCACTTCGACATTTTTGGCAAGCCCGACGGCAGTAATAACCGAGTCAAGCGAAAAAATAATATCAATAACGGCAATCTGTAGCATGGTGACGGCAAAAGTGCTGGCTGAACCGCTTTTTTTGCTCTCTTCTTCAGCGCCCTCAAGGCTCTGGTGGATCTCCTGGGTGCTTTTTGCAAGCAGGAAGAGCCCTCCGCCAATCAGGATTAGATCGCGTCCTGAAACATGGTGTTCAAGCACGGTGAACAGGCCGCCTGTAAGCCCCATAACCCAGGTTATTGAGAGCAGGAGGGCGATTCTGGTCAGCATGGCAAGCCCAAGCCCAATAATTCTTCCCTTGCCCCGTTGTTGTTCCGGCAGTCGTCCTACGATAATGGAGAGAAAGATAATGTTGTCGATGCCAAGCACAATTTCCAGAGCCGTCAATGTCGCCAGGGCAATCCATGCCTCCGGTTGCGTGATCCATTCCATAAGGTGTGATTAGGGTACGTGTTTTTTTTAAAACCACCATTAGCATTAGTAATGTAGTGAATGGATGGTGCTTGGCAAAAAACCAGAAGAACCCGTTTTTTCGTTACATTGGGATGACTTGTGTTTTTCTGGATGAATTGATTCTATTCCTTCATGCAAAAAGATCAGTTTTTCCTTGAGTTGGCGATATTGAGAGAGACGTTTGAGAGTGGCATAACCCGCGATTTTGGTTGGAGGATTTCGCAGCTCAATGCACTCCAAAAATTTCTCCTTGAGTGCCAAAAAGAGATTGCGGCAGCAGTGCATGATGATTTCAGGAAGTCCACAGCAGAGACTTTTTTGACTGAGACGGCATATCTTCGCAGTGAAATCCGTTTTGCCCTGAAGCACCTTTCTTCATGGATGAAGCCTCGCAGGGTATCCGTTCCGCTCATCTATCAGCCTTCAAAAGCATCCTGCTCTCCTGAACCTTATGGCGTTGTCCTCATTATCGGGGCATGGAACTACCCGTTCAACCTCTCTCTTGCTCCTCTCATCAGCGCCATTGCTGCGGGCAATTGTGCGGTCATCAAGCCCTCGGAACATACTCCGCACAGCTCGGCACTCATTGCTGAAGGCCTTAGCCACTATCTTGACCAGAGTGCGATCAGGGTCATTGAGGGAGGCATGGACGTTAGCCAGACCCTGCTTGCCGAGCGTTTTGGCTATATTTTTTTTACCGGCAGCCGTACTGTCGGTCGGGAGGTCATGCATGCTGCAGCCCGTCATCTCACCCCGTTGACGCTCGAACTTGGGGGGAAATGTCCCTGTATTGTCGAAGAGAGCGGTGACGTCAGGGTGGCGGCCCGCAGGATTGTCTGGGCAAAGTTTCTCAACGGGGGGCAGACCTGTCTTGCGCCTGACTATGTTCTGGTGCATGAGAAGCGGGAGGCGGAGCTGCTCACTCATATGCAGGAAGCCATCACTGACTTTTATGGTGACGATCCCCGATTGAGTCCCGATTATCCCCGCATTGTCAACATGGAGCAGTACCGGCGGCTTGAAGAGCTTCTTTACGGTTCTTCGGTCTTGTGCGGGGGGAAGAGCGATCAGGGGGAGCGATACATCGCTCCGACCATTCTCCGGGGAGTAATGCCGGGCTCAACCATCATGCATTCGGAGATTTTCGGCCCCTTGCTTCCGGTCATTTCTTATGCGGAGATTTCAGAAGCACTCGATATTATTCGCAGTGTTGACGAGCCACTTGCACTCTATCTTTTTTCATCGGATCAGGATGTTCAGGATCGGGTTGTACGTGACTCTCGTTCAGGAGGAGTGTGTATCAACGACTTGCTCTTCCAGGCGGCAATTGCCGGTCTTCCTTTCGGAGGAGTTGGCAAGAGCGGATTCGGAGCCTATCATGGCAAGGCAGGCTTTGATGCCTTTTCCTTTCAGCGAAGCGTTCTTCGCCGCTCACTCTATCCCGATCCCGGCTTGCGTTATCCGCCCTACGGTTGGTGGAAGTTCATGCTGCTCAAACGTCTTGTCACTTTTTTCCAGTGAAGGACTACTATCCGGCCTCTCGACCGGGAACCCTTTATTTTGTACGGTATGAATAAAACAGCGCTTGCGCTTGGGGGAGGGGGTGTTCTCGGTGCGGCCCATGTTGGAGTGCTCAGGGCTCTGACTGAGCTCGATATCACGGTAACCATGGTCAGCGGTACGAGCATCGGTTCTTTTATTGCTGCCTGCTATGCCTTCGGCAAAAGCTGGGAAGAAATTCGCGATATTGTTTTCGACCTCGACTGGCTTGATATGACCAGTCTGGCACTTTCGCAGTACGGCCTTCTGTCGAACAAAAAAATGGGCAATATTGTCTGCGATCTGCTGGGCGATAAAAATATTGAAGATGCCCTTATTCCGCTGTCAATGGTTGCGACCGATATCGGCACAGGAAAAAAAGTTATTCTTACTGAAGGGGATGTGGCTGCCGCCGTAATGGCAAGCAGTTGTATCCCGGGTATTTTCAGGCCGGTGGAGTGCTCAGGCTCGCTGCTTGTTGACGGGATGCTTATGGAAAATGTTCCTGTTTCTCCTCTGGTTGAAGGTGGAGCGGAATCGATTATCTGTGTCGATCTTCTGGCCCGGCATACTTTCAACAAGCCTGAAAACATTATTGGCCTTCTGCTGAACGCCTTCTACACTACCATCACCAATACGACGGCGTTGCAGATCGAGGCGGCGGATTTATGTATTGCGCCTGATCTTTCGCGATTCAACCTGATTGATACGGGCTCAGTACCGGATATTATGGAGGCAGGGTACCGGGCAGCCCTTCCCGCGCTGAAAGCATGGAAAGAGGGATGATGGTTTTGCTTTTGATACTGTTTTTGCCGTAATTAAACAGAATACTTCTTTGATCGGCTAACATCAACACGTATCCATTATGAAAAAAAGAGAAGCTTTTTGGATGCCGGCTCTTTTATCCGGTCTTTTTTCCATTTTTGCAGCCTCCAGCGTTTCGTATGCAGAGCCAGTCCGGCAACCTGTAAGGGAGTTGTATCGGCCTCCGGTTATCAGATTCCTTCCTGATCTTGCTGTTGAGGATATCAGGCTCAACAGTGACTGCCGCGTTGTTGTGAAAATCCGCAATAACGGACCAGGCAGGCTTCCCGACGATGTATGGAATGTTCATACGCCCAAAAGCGCGGGCATCTACCTTTCCATAGACGGCCGGAAGTGGGGTGGTGCAACACTATGGGGTTTCGATCCGGCAAGGACCCTTCAGGGTTCCGGCGGGACGGCTGAATATACCAGCAACCTCCAGGTTTCTGCTCACTCAACAATCAGGGCTGAAATTGATCTCTGGAATGTTGTGGCAGAGAGCAATAAAGCCAATAATGTCTTGACGAAAACGCTCAGCTGCGGGGAGGCTCAGCAAGTGATTGAAGACTGCATTCCGTTCAATCCGAACACGATCGAGGTGAAAGAGATCGACGGCAGATGGAAGATCGTTGACGGCAGTCACTGGATTTTTGATTTTGGCAGCAAGAAGACTGAAGCTGAAAAGGCGTTCAGCATTATCCGCTATTACAGGATGAACAGTACCTGCTATGTCGGCCGCCCGGATCCTTCGTTTACTTATCTGCTTGTTTCAGGAGGCGCTCCTGAAGGCGCATTTGCTGGCGAGGACAGCATTCCGTTCAATCCGGCCACGATTGAGGTAAAGGAGATCGGTGGCAGATGGAAGATTGTTGACGGCAGCCAGTGGATGTTTGATTTTGGTACCAATAAAGCGGAGGCTGAAACTGCTTTTGCCATCATTAAAAAGTACGGTTTCCGTTATTCCTGCTTTGTCGGCAGGCCTGCTCCTAGCTTTATTTATATGAGAAAATAGTGCAAGGTATTGTTGCTGACCTCCCGGCCAGTCGGGAGGTCGCAGCGGGTTCTTCTGTCAACCGCATTAACCAGAGAGGAGTTTTAATGCCTATTCATAAATTGAGGGAATATCTTGACAGTCATGGCGCGAGGTATTTTGTAGTCAGCCACTCTCCGGCCTACACTGCTCAGGAGATCGCTGCTGCCGCTCATGTTCCGGGCAAGGAGCTGGCCAAAACGGTCATTGTCACTATTGCCGGCGAGATGGCTATGGTGGTATTGCCGGCATCCCGTCAGCTTGACTTTGAGCTTTTGCGCCAGTTGACCGGAACCCGCGATGTTGAACTTACCGGAGAGAAAGAGTTTGCCGGACTGTTTCCTGAATGCGAGATCGGTGCCATGCCGCCCTTCGGCAATCTTTACGGTATGGATGTTTATGTATCGGAAGAACTTGAAGATGATGATGAAATTGCGTTCAATGCAGGAGCCCATACAGAACTGTTGCGGCTTTCGTATGAAAACTACAAGAGGCTGGTTCATCCGAAAGTTGCAAAGCTCTCTCTTCCTGTGAAGTGATTGACTTGGGGCATGATGGATTTTTCCGGGGAAATGTTACCTTTGGCTCAGGCTAACTGGCTGGCCCGGATTCTTTTTCAAGATATCGATAGTCTGCAAACCGGATCGATATCAGCAGTATTTTTTTGTCTCTTATGAAGATTGCTTTATACTCGGGGACTTATGTCAGGGACAAGGACGGCGCGGTAAAATCCATCTATCAACTGGTTGCTTCATTCAGGAAAAATGGCCATAGAGTTGCGGTGTGGTCTCCGGATGTTTCACGCGGGGATAATCATAATGGTTTAGCCGTTCACAGGATGCCTTCTGTGCCGATTCTGCTTTATCCTGATTACAAACTTGGTTTTTTTACGAAGGAGACCCGTCGGCAGCTCGATGCGTTTGCTCCGGATATGGTGCATATTTCGACCCCTGATATTATCGGCAGAGAGTTCCTGCTCTATGCCAGAAAAAAAAACATCCCGGTAGCCTCGGCCTTTCACACTGATTTTCCCTCCTATTTCAGCTATTACAGCCTTGGGTTTGCCGTGAAGTATGCCTGGAAATATCTGACCTGGTTTTATAACAACTGCAATACGGTGCTTGCTCCCAATGAGAGGGTGCGCCTGAAATTGGCTGATTATCATATCCGCAATATTGAAATCTGGTCGAGGGGTGTAGACAAGGAGCTTTTTGATCCATCGCGCCGCTCCGAAAAACTTCGTTCAACGTGGAATGCTGACGGGCGGAGTGTGATTGTCTACGCCGGACGTTTTGTGCTCTACAAGGATATCGAGGTGGTCATGAAGGTTTATGATCGCTTTATGCAGGGTGAATATGCCGATCAGGTACGGTTTGTCATGATCGGTTCCGGTCCTGAAGAGGAGGCGATGAAGCGAAGAATGCCTGCTGCGTTTTTTACCGGCTATCTTACAGGGGACGAGCTTCCTGAAGCCTATGCATCGGGCGATATTTTTCTTTTTCCTTCCACAACGGAGGCTTTTTGCAATGTTGCGCTCGAAGCACTTGCTTCAGGCTTGCCTGTCGTTGTTTCTGATGTAGGCGGCTGCTGTGACATTGCTGACCGCTCGGCTGGGGGAATTGTTGTTCATCAGGGGAGTGTTTGTGACTTTTACAGCAAGTGCATTGAATTGCTTGGCGATTCTCTCCGGTATCGTGAATTGAGAGCTTCCGGCCTTGCTTATGCGGAGACCCAGTCCTGGTCTTCAGTTAACGGTTTCGTGATTGACCTCTATCAGGCGATGGTTGATTGTTCAAAAAAAAGTGATTATGCAGAAGAGTTTGTCCCTTTTGTTGATAATGCTAGATAGAAAATTATGAAAGCTGGAGTTGTTGGTTTAGGGAAAATGGGGTGCAATATGGCGGAGCATCTTCTTGAATGCGGTCACAATCTTGTGGTGTTTGATCTGATGGAAGAGGCGGTTGCCGCTCTCGGGGCAAAAGGGGCGATACCGGCAGCTTCCCTGCAGGAGCTTGCCAGTATGCTCGACTCCCCCCGTCTGCTTTGGCTGATGGTGCCCGCCGGCGCTCCGGTTGACAGTACGATAGAGCAGCTTGTTCCTTTGCTTGAGCAGGGTGATATCATTATTGATGGAGGTAATTCACATTATAAGGATTCTGAACGGAGGGCCGTTTGGCTCAAGGAAGCGGGGATAACCTTTCTTGATGCGGGTACAAGCGGAGGTCTTGAAGGGGCCCGGCACGGAGCATGCATTATGGTTGGCGGCGAAAAAGCGGCTTATGACTTTATCGAGCCTCTGCTGAAAGATCTTTGTGTGGAACAGGGGTACGGCTATATGGGGCGCTCCGGCTCCGGCCACTTTGCCAAAATGGTTCATAACGGCATTGAGTACGGCATGATGCAGGCAATCGGCGAGGGGTTCAACCTGCTTGATGCAAGCGGGTACGATTTTAATCTTGAAGAGGTTTCAGGGGTCTGGGCTCATGGCTCGGTGATCCGCGGCTGGCTGATGGAGCTTATGGTGCAGGCGTTGCAGAAGGATCCAAAGCTCGATTATCTCAAGGGCTCCATTGCTGATTCAGGTGAAGGCCGGTGGACCGTCGAAGCCGCTCTGGAGCATGAGGTCTCGATTCCGGTTATCGCAGCTTCTCTTTTCAGTCGTTATCGTTCACGTTCGGACGAAAATCTGTCCGACAGGGCGGTTGCGGCGTTGCGCCATGAGTTTGGAGGACATGCTTTCATCGATAAATCATAACCGGGCCACATCATGCCGCAAAAGCCCGATAATTGCACCATTGTTATTTTTGGTGCGCACAGTGACTTGGCGGCCCGCAAGCTTTTCCCTGCGCTTTATGAACTTGCCCTTTGGGGTCATCTTCCCGATGATTACCGCATCGTTGGTGTCGGGCGAACTGCTCTTTCAACTGAAGAGTTCCGTTCAAAGGTGCAAGAAAAGATGGCCGGGCTCTTCCCTGAAACCATGCACGACAAAGAGGCTTTTGCCGCATTCTCTGCAAGGCTCTTTTATGTGACGGTTGACTTTGCGGAAAGAGAGGGCTACAATGCTTTGCACAAGGAGCTTATTGGTGGTGGCGGAGAGTCGGGGATAGGGTGGAACCTTCTTTTTTACCTTGCTACGCCGCCCGCTCTTGCGCCGGTTATTGTCAGGAATCTTCAGCTTGCCGGTCTTGCAGAAAAAGATGCTTCTCCGGGCAGCTGGCGGAAAATCATTGTTGAAAAGCCATACGGAAGCAACCTGCAGACGGCGCGTGAACTCAATAGCGTTATTGGAGAGGTCTTTGATGAAGAACGAACGTTCCGCATCGATCACTACCTTGGCAAGGAGACGGTACAGAACATCATGGTCTTTCGCTTTTCCAACGGCATTTTTGAACCCTTGTGGAATCGCCAGAACATAGCCAGTGTTGCCATCACCATTGCCGAAGAGTTCGGAATTCGTGACCGCGGCGCCTTCTACGAAGAGGCGGGACTGTTGCGCGACATTGTACAGAATCACGCGCTTCAGCTTCTTGCATCAGTTGCCATGGAGCCGCCGGTCGATTTTTCAGCGGAATCGGTGCGCGATGAAAAGGCCAAGCTGCTCCGTTCCATCCGTCACTTTACTTTGGAGAGTGCCTCGCAGTCCATTGTTCTCGGTCAGTATGAGGGGTACCGTTCTGAAAAAAATGTTGCCTCGGACTCGACGGTTGAGACCTTTGCCGCGATAAAGTTTTATGTCGATAACTGGCGATGGAAGGATGTGCCCTTTTATGTCAAGGCCGGAAAAAATCTGGCCGAAACGGTGACCGAGATTGTCATTACCTTCAAGTGTCCTCCCCAGAACTATTTCGGCCCTGCCGAGTCATGCAGCTATACTGCTAACCAGGTTATTCTGCGTATCCAGCCGGAAGAGACCATTGCCATCAAGTTCGGAGCAAAACGTCCCGGTGAGGCGGTGATTACCGATCCCGTCTATATGAAATTCGATTACAAGACTTCATTTGCCGCAGTGGGTGCAACTCCGTACCATCGGCTGCTGCTGGATGCCATGGCTGGTGAGCAGATGAATTTTATCCGGCAGGACAGCGTCGAATACTCATGGGCGATTGTTGATGCCATCAGGGAGGCTGTTAAAGGTCAATCACCGGAGCCCTATCCGGTTCATTCATGGGGTCCTGAATCAGTGCAGGGCATCTCCTGAGCGGCAAACCAGAAGAGTTTGCCGCATTCCGGCTTAACGAGGCTTGCCGGTAGATCGTTCTTATGATTGAGAAATATTTTTTTCGCCAGTTCGCCCTTTTCCCGTCCTGCAGTAAAAAAAAGCACGTTACGGGCATGGTTGATGACCGGCAGCGTGAGTGTCAGCCTCATTCCCGGTGGTTTCGCTTGTGGCGCATTGACCGCAATAACCCATTTTTTCTTCTCGTGGAGGGCTTCGGCGTTGCCGCTGAACAGTGACGCGGTATGGCCATCGTCACCGAGACCCAGCAGGACAAGGTCAAAGAGCGGCAAATCAGCCGGTTGCAAGCTCTCTTTGCTCAAGAAAAAAGTGCGTATGGCCGCTTCATACCCTCTTGCGGCCAGTTCGCTGTCAGCATTTTTGCCGTCCATTCTGAAAAAATGATCTTTGGCAATGTTGGAGTGCAGCAGCAGGGACTCTTTCACCATCCGGTAATTGCTGTCAGGATGATCACCCGGGACGCACCGCTCATCCCCCTGAAAAAGCCATGTTTGTTGTGGGAGAGGGTGGAGGGCCTGCTTGCCAGCGGAGCTGCTGTTGTTGGGCACCTCAAGGGCATAGTGCTCAAGGAGGCGGGTTGTAACCCCCTCTGCAAGCTTTTTATACAAGAGCCTGGGAGAGTTGCCGCCGGCAAGCACCAGCGAAAAACGTCCGTGATCGGCCACAGCTCGGTAGGCCTCGGAAATTATGAGTGCTGCGGCGTGTTCCGTTATCTCCCTCTCATTGCCGCTGTAAAAGAATTTTTGTTCTGTACGGTTCATCTGCTGCTTCAGTTTTTCACAGGAAGATAACACTGTTGTGCCATATGCGTGCTGTGCATGAGTTGTTTTCAGTAAATCGCAAAGAGTGGCGGAGTGGGTTCATTCCGGAGCTATTCTGCTTGGCTTCAGCGGGGTTGTTGCGTAACTTGCATTGATGTTTTTTTGGTAATCCGGGGGCTCAACAGCGCAAAAAGCTTTTTTATGCCACTTGATGATGGTTATGGTGTTCTGGCCGGCACCCTGCATAACTATTATTGCGATCGTTTCTTCAGCGATACGGAGTACTACCATTGCAATCTCAAGGTTCGTGCCGGAGCAAGAGTGTTTCGCTGTCCTGTCGACCTTGACAGCAAGAAAGAGGCTGACGGGATGCATTGGCGCGTGGTTGAACTGGAGCCTGATGCCTTTCAGTGGCTGCTCCATTTACGTGAAGGATGGCATCCGCTTGATTCAGAACCCGGTTCGGGCGCTCTCGATTACTATCGCAGTTGGGAGCTTCAGCCTACCGGAGAGTGCATGGAGGCATCGACTGAATGTGGCAACAGGGATTCCATTGCGCAGGCAGCCTTGCACGCCTTATGGAAATATGGTACCGGGCCAGCTGCATTCCGCGATCTTGAGCCTCTTCTTAAGCATTCGAGGAAACTCTTTATTTTTGGAGAACCATTCAGGCGCGGGCGTGGTGTGCACAATATTCACCAGAATCAGGGTGACCCGCCCCAGAGCCGGTGGCACCAGGAAAACGGAACGTGGCAGGATGGAGCCTTAGTGGCTCAGCGTTACGACAAGACAATAGCGGCATTTTTATGCAAATTCAAAACCCAGAGCTTTTTCCCCGACAGCTTTTGTGCCAGATTTCCTGAGGGCGAGATAATTGCAACGGAACAGCGTTATTGACCGTTCTTTATAAAAAGGTGAGTTGATGATACGTACTGTGATTTCAGGGTGTGTGGCTTTTGTTATTTAGGTTTGCGCATATGCATCTCTTTCGTAACTTGCAAGTATAAATCCAGCAAGTCATAAAGGCTTGTGCGGTTGAGCTGGCCGCCGGTTTATGGAAGTATTCCGTTTTTTCCCGGTTACGATTTTGATTAAGGCTAAACGTTTAAACGTGGAAAAGATAACATGGCAGCGTTTGATTTTGGTGTGAAAATCGATCCCCAGGTGTTTGACAAGCGACTCAATACTCCCTGCACCGTCGATATACAGAACTATATCAGGCAAGGGTGGGAGATGTTCAAGGAGCATGTAGGGGAGTTTGTTGGGTTTACGCTTATTGTTTTCGTAGCGACTGTGGTTAGTTCTCGACTTGCTTTTGCAGGCTCTCTTCTTATTTCAGCGGTTGTTGCATCGCTCACTGCCGGATACAGTATTGCGGCATTCAAGCTGATGAGCGGGCAACCGTTTGAGTTTGCCGATTTTTTCAAGGGGCTTAACTATTTTCTGCCTCTGTTTCTGGCCAGTCTTGCCGGTGGTTTTCTGGTCGGCGCAGGGCTGATGCTGCTGCTCATTCCGGGTATTTACCTTGCCGTTTCCTACCTGTTTGCCACTTTTTTTATTATTGATTATCGCATGGAGTTCTGGCAGGCATTGGAGACAAGCCGCAAAATCATTTCCAAAAACTGGTTTGCTTTTTTTGGTTTCTCTTTTGCCCTTTTCGCTATCAACCTGCTTGGAATGCTTGCTTTTGGTGTCGGGCTTCTCGTTACTATCCCTGTTACGGCTTGTGCTGCAGCGATTGCATACAAGGAGATTGTTGGTCTTTATTCTGGCGATTGGTAGGCAGAATTTTTTTGCTGAACGGTTCAAACAGTATCAATAAAAAAGAGAGAGCATCATGGATACACATAGTTTTTTTGGCAAGCTTTTTGATTTTTCATTCAAGGAGTTTATTACCCTGCAGATCATAAAGTATCTTTACATACTTGGAATTATTTTTTCAGCTTTTACCGCTCTTGCCTTTCTTATCGGGGGGTTTGCCTCTTTCAAATACAGTGTTGTACAGGGACTTTTAACCATTCTTTTTTCACCGGTTATGTTCATTCTTTTGACACTCTCAGCAAGGCTTGCTCTTGAAGCTCTTGTTGCAACATTTCGTATTGCAGAGAATACAACCAAGCTGGTTGAGCAGGGTGAGCAGAAATCCTTGTGATGAGAGGTACTGCCGCAACAGGGAAGACGCAGAATATCTTTGCCTTTAATTCTTTTAAACTTAAAACTATACCATTATGACAGAAAACAGCTCGCCTGAGGAAAACAAGGGTGCTGGGCCAAAGGCTCAGGCAACGTCAGATCTGAAGGGCATTTTGTCTCAGCTTGAGGCACTGCTTGATGAGTACATGGTGCAAAAAGCCCCATTTGCCCTGCCGCAAGAAGTCAAGGAGTTTCTTGTTAAGGTATCGCCATATCTGGTTATTGTTTTTGCGGTTATGGCGTTGCCCCTTATTTTTGCGGCTTTGGGTCTTACCGCCATTCTTTCTCCGTTTGCCATGATGGGCGGTTACAGCTACGGATTTGGGTGGGGGTTTAGTGCCACGGTAGGGCTTGTCATTTCGGTCATTACGCTTGTCATCGAAGTTATTGCCGTGCCGGGATTGTTCAAACGCACCAAAGGTGCCTGGACGTTGCTTTTTTATGCAAGCGTTATCAGTTTGATTGGAAGTATTATTTCTCTCAGCGGTATTGTCAGTGGACTCATCGGAGCTGTTATCGGGTGGTACATTTTGTTCCAGGTAAAAGAGTTGTACCAGAATTAATAACCGAACTTCACCCTTCAAGCACCAGACAGGATGAAATCCTGTTTGGTGCTTTTCTGATGACATTGAAAAGGTAACGATGAAAAAAACGAAGCTGATTGTTTTCAGTGCATGGTTGCTTGTTGCTGTGGCGGGTTTCTCTCAGACTGCCCGCGCTGAAGAGCCGCAGGTTGTGGTGTCGGCTGCAGGAAAGGTTTCGGTAAAGCCTGATATGGCAGAGTTTGGTGTTGTGGTAAAATCGGACGCCAAAAGTGCTGACAAGGCTGCTATAGAGACTGCAGAGAAGTATCGCCGTGTGCAGGGTGCACTCCGGACGGCAGGTATTCCTCTTGAGGATGCACCTACAGCCAGCTATACGGTTTCTCCCGACTGGGAGTGGGATCCGTCATTGGGGAAGAGCAGACTGAAAGGCTACAGTGCACGACATGCCATCATGGTGAAGGTGCGCACGCTCGGCATCATTGGTCGGGCTATAGATGCCGTAGTGCAGGCAGGGGCCGATGAGGTACAGAGTATCAGTTTTTCATCGAGCCGTTACGAGGAGCTTCGTCAGCAGGCGCTTGCGGCTGCGGTCGGCAATGCCCGAAAGGATGCTGCAATCATGGCCAAGGCAGCGGGAGGCCATCTCGGTCAGTTGATTGAGGTGAGTGTCAGTCAGCCGGTCTATAATGGCAGGTTCTCCATGGATACGATCTCCTTGAAGTCAGCTCCCTCGCCAGCTCCGACTGAAATAGCTCCATCTGATCAGGATGTCGTCGTCACGATCAGTTCACGCTGGCGCTTTGTCGCATCCCCTGTTGTGAAGTAATTTGGGGGGGGGGTGTAAATACGCCGATTTGACCATACCGAAAAAAACCTTATCTTTCTCCTCAATTTTGTGATTTATTTTGACGTGCTGCATGACGGGCACAGAGGTGTTGCTATTTTCCCCCTATGGGGGAGCGTTACGATGTCTTATGAGGTATGTTTTCTGCCGGCAGAACCTTCAAAGAGGTTTTGCTGGTTTAATTCTGAATGTATGTTGCTATGATTCGATTGATGATGGTGTTTTTTATGCTGCTTATGATGGCGTTTCCCGTAAAGGGCCAATCGCTGACTTTTGATGTTAATCCGTTCAAAAAAACCAGTTCCGTATTTTTCAAATTTCCTGAACTCCGAAACAAGATCAGTTCGCAGGTGCTCAGTGAGGCGCTTGCAGGATATCGAGCTCTCAAAGAGCAGGGGAAGGTAAGCCGTGACGGTATTCTGACGGTTATCGATTTCAATCGGCCTTCGGTTGATGAACGCCTTTTTGTTATTGATGTCAATCGGGGCAGATTGCTTTATTCGGCCCTTGTTGCGCATGGAAGCGGAAGCGGCGGGAACTATGCACAAAGTTTTTCCAATGTTCCGGGCTCCCGCCAAAGCAGCCTTGGCTTTTATACAACAGGCGAAACCTATGACGGCAAGAACGGGTACTCGCTCAAGCTTCAGGGTCAGGAGAGGGGGATTAACGACAATGCCGAATCCCGAAGCATTGTTATCCATGGGGCGAACTATGTCTCTTACGATTTTATCAAAAAGCATGGTCGTCTTGGCAGAAGTGAGGGTTGTCCTGCTCTCTCTTTTGACACTTTTCAGCAGGTTATCGACCTTATCAAAGGGGGAAGCTGCCTCTTTATCTCCCATGACGGCAAGGATTTCTTAGACAGTTTTTCATAACGCAGATACTGACGTATGATTGGTATTCTTCTTTTCTGGTTTGCCTTCAGTCCGGTTCCCTCCGTTCCGGTAAAACCTGCAACTGCTCAGCAAGAGCAGCTTCAGTCACAGCGAGAGCTTCCGGTTGGCACGACAGAAAAGATTCATGAACGCCTTAGCCGGCTGATGCAGCAGAAGAGTTACGAAGGCGGCACTGAACGGGCGCTCTTCAATATCCGGCTTCAGCGGTTCTATGCTGCAAGAGGCTTTCAGCCTGTATGGGCAAAGCGGACGATGATTGCTGAACTGATTGCTGCGGTTGAGGAATCGTCTGATGACGGCCTTGATATGGCAGACTACCATATCAAAGAGATCAGGCAGATGTACAGCAAGCCGCCTGCAACTCCTGAACTGGCGGCCTGTTATGATGTTTTTTTGACCGATGTTTTTCTGACCTTTGCCGGTCATCTCCGTTATGGCAAGGTTGACCCCGAAACGCTTGATACGCACTGGAGCGTCGGTCATGCCAGAAATGGCAGTGTTATTGAGCACAAGCTGAACAATGCCATTGCCACAGCCCAGATTGCTACTGCGTTAAAAGAAATTCGATTGCAGCATCCAAAATACGATCTGCTGCGCAAAGGGCTGGCACGGTATCGCACCATTGAGCGCGAAGGCGGTTGGCCGGTTTTGGCGGAAGGAGTGAAGCTGCAAGAGGGGTCAAGGGAGAAACGTGTCGGCATGTTGCGTCAACGGCTCAAAGTGTCGGGTGATATTGCGGCTCTGAATACGGATACCTCAACGGTCTACAACAGGGAGCTTGCTGATGCTGTCAAACGGTTTCAGAAGCGGAACGGTATGGAGGCTGACGGTGTGGTTGGAGCGTCGACCATCCGTGTCATGAATATTCCTGTGGCGCGTCGTATTGATGAAATCCGCATCAATCTTGAGCGGTGCCGATGGTTTTTAAGTGACCTCGAACCGACCTGCATCATGGTCAATATCCCCAGCTTTGCCCTGCAGTATATGGAAAATGGTCACCAGCGTTGGAGTACCCGGGTTATTGTCGGAAAACCGAAGCGTGAAACTCCGCTCTTCAAGGCTGATATGCAGTACGTTATCCTCAATCCCCAGTGGGTCATCCCGCCAACCATTCTTGACAAGGATGCCTTGCCCGCTCTTCGCAAAAGCAGCTCTTATCTCAGTCGCAAAAATCTGAAGATTATTGCCCAGAACGGCGGTGTTGTGGCTCCTTCATCGGTCAACTGGTCACAGTATTCGGCTGCGAACTTTCCCTACCGCCTGCAGCAAAGTTCAGGAGATCACGGCGCACTGGGCCGGATCAAGTTCCTGCTTCCGAACCGCTATATTGTTTACCTGCATGATACGCCAAGCAAGGAACTGTTTGCCGAGAGCAAAAGAACGTTCAGTTCAGGGTGTATCAGGGTACAAAATCCTCTGGATCTTGCGGCTCTGGTGTTGCAGGACAGTGTGCTCTGGAGCAGAACAAAAATTAATGCCGCAATCAACACCGGAAAAACAAGAATGGTCACTCTTCCGAAACGGATTCCGGTCTATATTTTGTACCTGACAGCCACGGACGAAGGTGATGAACTGCAGTTCCGAGACGATGTATACAACCGCGATGATCAGGTATTGAAGGCGCTCGACAAACCGCTCCAATATAAAATGGACAGTTGCGGCTTGTAGAAAATCCGCCAAAAACGGCGCGGGCCGACCGTTCCTCCACCCGACCGCTCAAAAAAAAAGCCCCCTATGCTTCTGGCACAGGGGGCTTTTTCAATAAAAAAGCCTACTTCTTACTTTTTAGGAGCAAAAGAAGAGGTGACGTTCTGGAAAACCTGGCCGACAGTATTGAGGACGTTGCCAACAAGGTCCGAAGATGTTTTGACGGCACTGTTAACAAGTTCTGAAGAGGTTTTGACCGCACTGCCAAGAAGATCCGAAGATGTTTTGACAAGAGGCTCAATAACCTGTCCTGCTGCCTTGATTCCAAGGTTCAACAGATCAAACTGCTGCTGGGCAAGTGATCCGACGGTTTTCAGAAGATTGTTGAAAGCAACTGAAAAATCATTGATTGATTCGTTCGACATGGTATTTGTTATTTAAGGTTTATTGAATGTATACGTTGGTGAAAATGAATTTCGTCAGCGAGTAATGCGTAACGATATAATAAAAGAGTGTTCCGGGTATTGTTCAGCCAATTTCCCGACCGCCTATGCTCGCCTCAGGGCTGATTCTATTCAGTGTGCCCGAGACTCATGACCCACTATACCTCATGATAAGATAAAGTACAAAGTATTCTGTCAATTCACAGCAATAAATCGGGCAAGGGGGCTATTTTTTTCAGGAGCAAGGATCTCGCCCCATACCGTGCAATAATTTGACAATCCCTATGGATATGCGTAAATTAATACTGCACGTGCCCCATTAACATTACATCATGTACGTCAATGAAATCAACCCTGACAAGAAGTGCCGGTGTCCTGCTCCTCTCAACGCTCGTCCTCGTATCCGGCTGTTCCAAAAAATCTGATTCTGCAAAACCGGGAAGTGCGACTGAATCATCAGTCAGCTCAAAGCCCAGACGTTACGAGATGCAGTCAGGTATTGTTTACTATGAACCACTGGTGATTATGGGGATAAAGAGTGTATCGACCCTTTACTTTGATGATTACGGGCGCAGGGAGAGCCGCGAGAGCGTGACGGACTCGGAGATCATGGGCATGAAATCGCATGAAAAAAAGGTGGATATCACGGATGGCGATTATATGATCTCCTATGAGCTTGAAAAAGTTGTCAATGGGAAGGATGAGACGAGCAAGGTGGCGACAAAAACAGACATCAGAAAGTTTAGGGAGATGGCCATGAAGATGGGCAATGGGCTTGATCCGGAACAGATGAAAAAGGATTTTGACTACCGCGAAGAGGGCAGTGAAGTTGTTGCCGGAGTAACCGGCACAAAATATTCCGTATCGCTCAACAAGGAGAAAACAGATCAGAGGGCTTACGGGGTACTCTACAAAAAAATCGCTCTCAAGACCGAAATGGGGGGCATCATGATCAAGGCCGCAAAGATCGAGGAAAATGTTGCTTTTCCTGCCTCAAAATTTGAGGTTCCGGCAGGCTACACCGTCAGGGAGAGTGATTTGGAAAAAGAGATGGCTGGTCCACGCAAAAGCGGTAACGAATAAAAAGTGCGTAAAGAGGCCGTTTGAGCAACTGTATTCTTTTTACAGTGTTATTTTGTTTAAAAATAAGTAAGATGATTCGTATATTTGATTTGTGAGTAAAAAATGAGCTGTCCAGCCAAAGGTTAAAACAGCAAAGAGTGGGGGCTCAAAGTACTCTTGTCTAAAAAGAATAAAACGGAGAATTGTCATGATTATGAAAAAAACAGTTGGATTAGTGGCTCTTGCACTTGCACTTGGTGCAGGGACAGCTTCAGCAGCTCCTAATGCTGAAAAGTTTGGACTTGGTTATCAGGGAGTTTTTGCTGGTAATTTTCTTCAGGGTGTCAGCGGTCGTTATTGGTTTAGTGACACAATTGCTGGCGAAGTGAACCTTTTTTACGGTACAGTTGGTGTTAATGACGTAACTCCTGGAGGTGATCATTTGGGCGATGCTGATGCTCTTCTTGGTGCAGTGAAGGTAATGTATGCGCCGGTTGTCAAGGCGAACAGCCGTTTTTATGTCGGCCTTGAAGGCGGACTGGGAAGTGTTGGTCTTAATGTTTTCGGTGATGAAGTTCTTCCCAACTCTTCAGTATGGACTGTGGAACCGCTTTTCGGTGCAGAGTTCTTTTTGTCTGAGATTCCGGAACTAGGCTTTAATTTCGAGGTGGGCTACAAGTTCCACCATCTCAATTTTAATGATAGTGTTGATCTCAACATTGACGGGACGACTGTAGCCGTCGGTGCACACTACTACTTCTAAACAGTAGTCTTTTACATATCTTGTGTTGACCGGTTCATTTATAAAGACGCGGTCAGCAGTGAAGCCCTGTTTTACAGCAGGGCTTTTTTTATGTCCCTCTTTATCCATCGGAAATGTTGTGCAGCCGTTCGAGCAGGAAAAACAGTTCTCTTGATTTCAGGTTTCAGGTGTTATGTTCTCTTCATCGCGAAAGTTTATGGGGTTATTGAGCCTCATAGAGCTGTTAAATCGGTCAATGGGCTTGGTAAGGCAGGTCAGGAAGAAGAGTGTTTGAAAATGCAGTTGAAACCATAGAAAATGAATGTTGTCCGCCAGTCCGCTTTGCTTGATGAATTGCTTGCAGGCTATAAACCCCAGCTCGCACTTGATTATGATGCCTACCGCAACC
>SESG01009343.1_pt1 | contig 17879 bp, 15 predicted proteins | sample 3171421 | NCBI WGS metagenome assembly SESG01 (sample SAMN10866946, study PRJNA518727) | freshwater metagenome | biome: subpolar coniferous forest; feature: holomictic lake; material: water; isolation source: holomictic Lake 227, 6 m and 8 m depth | place: Canada: near Kenora, Ontario | collected... | reverse complement strand
TTTAACTGTTCCTCCGGATGACGTAAAAGTAACGCCATCCTGTATCTTGGCGTTTGGATTCACGTTCACGGTATTGGCTGTGATGCCACTAATCTTTCCATCTACAACCTGATTCAGCGTGAAGCTGTTGGTTACTGGATTTCCAACTCCAATTAGCGTAACACCTCTTATGTAGAAGCTCTGGTCCAGGTTGTCTGTGAAGGTTCCCGCATTCACATTGACCTTGCCGTTTGTGGATGCCAGAGTAATTCCATCCTGGATCTTAGAACCGGCGTTCACAGTTATTAAGGGTGCAGTTATTCCGCCAGATCCTGCTCCCAGAATCGCACTATTGATCAATGAGAAGCTGTTAGCAGTTGGATTGCCCTGTACCTTCAGTGTTAGGTCTTTGTTGATATTTGCATCCTCTAAGTAGGTCCCTGCAGCCACTTTGACTGTTCCTCCGGATGACGTAAGGGTAACGCCATCCTGTATCTTGGCATTAGGGTTCAAAACGTTTACTGTATTAGCTGTTATGCCACTAATTTTTCCGGCCACAGGCTTGTCTAGCGAAATTCCACTCGTTATCGGATTATTGATCCCGGTCAACGTGATGGCTTTTAAATAAAAGTTCTGAGTCAAATCATCACTATATGTGTATCCTGATACGCCATTTGCATTGATTGTTGCACCTGTATTTGCCAAATCAATTCCTTGCATTATCTTGGCATTTGGATACACCTCTACAGCATTGGCAGTTATGCCACTAATCATTCCCGCTACATCCTGATTTAACGTGAAGCTGTTTGTTACAGGATTATTTATCCCAGTTAACGTGATGGTTTTTGCATAAAAGTCCTGTGTCAGGTCATCGCTATAGGTGTATCCGGATATGCCATTTACATTCACTGTTGCACCAGTATTTGCCAGCTCAATTCCTTGCATTATCTTGGCATTTGGCTTCACGTTCACGGTATTGGCTGTTATGCCACTGATCTTCTCAGTTATCTCTCTGTTAATTGATATGCTTCTTGTTACCGGATTGCTGTAACCTGCTATGACTATGCCATTTCCATACAAGCTCGTATCCAGTTCATCATCATAGGTATAGGTTCCACCGTCACCGTATACATGTACATCCTGAGATGATAGCAGAATACCATTCGTGATCGTAGAATACGGATTCACAGTGACTAGTGGTCCAGTAATACCACCTGATTCTGCTCCTAGAATCGCACTGTTGGTCAATGAGAAGCTTTTAGCAGTTGGATTGCCAAGTCCCTTCAGGGTTAGACCCTTGTTGATATTGACATCTTCAAGGTAGGTTCCCGCAGCCACGTTGACTGTCCCCCCTGAAGACGCAAAAATAACACCATCCTGAATTTTTGCAGCAGGATTTACATTAACTATTGGCGCAGTTATTCCGACTGAACCTGTTCCAAGTATTGCATTCAAGGTAAAGCTGCTGGCAATCGGATTGCCAGTACCCGTAATGGTTAGGCATTTATTGATGTTGACCTCCTCAAGGTAGGTTCCCGTAGCTACATTAACTGTTCCTCCCGAATATGCAAATGTTAAGCCTTCTTGTATTTTGGCGTTTGGATTCAAGACGTTTACCGCATTGGATATTATGCCACTAATCTTTCCCGCTACATGCTGGTTTAGCGAAATGCTTCTGGTTATCGGATTACCGATTCCAGTTAGCGTGATGGTTTTTGCATAAAAGTCCTGAGTCAGGTCATCGCTATAGGTGTATCCGGATATGCCATTTACATTCACTGTTGCACCAGTATTTGCTAGCTCAATTCCTTGCATTATCTTGGCATTTGGCTCCACGTTCACGGTATTGGCTGTGATGCCACTGATCTTCCCAGTTATATCTTGGTCAATTGATATGCATTTTGTTACAGGATTGCTGTAACCTGCTATGACTATGCCATTTCCATACAAGCTCGTATCCAGTTCATCATCATAGGTATAGGTTCCACCGTTACCGTATACATGTACATCCTGAGATGATAGCAGAATACCGTTCGTGATCGTAGAATACGGATTCACAGTAACTAGTGGTCCCGTAATCCCACCAGATTCTGCACCCAGAATTGCACTGTTGGTCAATGAGAAGCTTTTAGCAGTTGGATTGCCCAGTCCCTTCAGGGTTAGACCTTTGTTGATATTGACATCTTCAAGGTAGGTTCCTTCAGCCACATTGACAGTCCCTCCTGAAGATGCAATAGTAACACCATCCTGAATTCTAGCAGTTGGGTTCACGTAGACTATTGGCGCAGTTATTCCGCCTGAGCCTGCTCCAAGCATTGCATTTAAGGTTAATCTGGTGGCAGTAGGATTGCCAGTACCTATAATGGTTAGGCATTTATTGATGTTGACATCCTCATGGTAGGTTCCAGCAGCCACATAAATGGTGGCACCAGGGTTTGCAGCGTCTACCGCGGCTTGGATGCTGGAATACTTACAGCCGCTTGCACAAACATTTTTAAATGTGTAGAGTTTGAACGTCTCCCATGCGGCAATGGCATTGCGGTTGGCCACAACCACGTTGCCTCCGCCGCCTTCTGCGCAGACGTACTGGCCATTGGCTGCCTGCAAGGCCACATTGCCGTTTCCTCTGTCGATGAGCTTGAATGTCTCCCAGGCAGCGATGGCATTGCGGTTGGCCACAACCACGTTACCGCCGCCGCCTTCTGCACAGACGTACTGGCCATTGGCTGCCTGCAAGGCCACATTGCCGTTTCCTCTGTCGATGAGCTTGAATGTCTCCCAGGCAGCGATGGCATTGCGGTTAGCCACAACCACGTCACCTCCGCCACCTTCTGCGCAGACGTACTGGTCATTGGCGGAACGAAGAGCAATTGCAGATTCTTCAATTGTTTGAGCTGCCACCATAGGCATCAAAATCATTGCGATGAAAGTTATGACCGGGAGACAAACTAAATTCCTTCCCATTCTTTTATCCTCGAACACATTTCTAGTGATATTAGTTTGTCCCTAAATATAAATGTTTTTAATGTAATAAAATATTATTACAGACAATGAGTGCCGGAGCCGTAGAAATCTAGTAGTTCTAGATGTCGGTCTTATCCCCGTACTGCAAAATATTTGGACCTAACTTCGCAGCAAACGTGCCTAATATTCACCATCATCAACCGTTGCACCCAGAATCTCGCGACTTCATTGATATTGGCATGCTGCCGTTGCCTTTCTTTGGCGAAAGCAAATCTTTAATTATTTTGTGTTCTTTCAAGATTAACAGAAGAAAATAGGAAGGTTGAAATGAGACTCAATGGAAGATGCCTAATCGTCTACACTGTAGCATTAATTGCCCTTATCCAGGGTGCTTATGGCGGCATTCAGATCACTGCAGCAGGTGGCGTCAGTGGCGAAAGCGGCTCGGTATCAATGAATTTCGATACCTTGAAAACCACAGTTGTAAGCAGCCAGATTGCAATAAATAGCGCAACTGTAACACCATCAACGGCTATAACTGGGCCAATAAATACATTCGAAGAGACTCATGCAGTCAAGGACCGTTCTGGAAAGAGTGCCAGCGTGTACGTCAAGGTGGTCAATGCGCCCAGCGGCCTGACATATCGCTCTAAAGTCCTGCCCAAGGAAGGTAGTGTAACTACTCGCACCCAGGTCTCGGCTGAACAATGGCTGACCGTCCCCACTGCGGATTCCATCAAGTGTACTGCAACTTCATCCTATGGCACCACTCGATCGGCAAGCGTGGGTTTGGAGGAATCTAACAATCCCTCGATAGCGGGTGACTACGTCACACTAACCGGATATTACGGCAAAGCAGTAACCACTGGCAAATCAGTTCTTGCCAGCCAGATGGCAACCAGCGGAGCGGCAAATTCCATTCTGATTTATGGCACTGCGAAGGATAGCATTGGAACCTATAGCGCAGATACACTGCAACAGGGCATCTCTGGAGAAAAAGCCACATTTGCGGGATTGAGCGAGACTTCCTCGGCAGGAACCACTACTCAGGTAGTGCAGACGGAGCATATGCACGGTACATTCACCAGCACGGCAGCCTATACACCGACGACTGGCACTCCAATTACCAAGACCAGGGTCTCGGACTTCGGCACTGAGTATGACCTATCAATGGTGGCTAAGAAGTATGCCTTAGGTCAGGCTGTATCGGGAACGCTGGGCTATTATGTCAATCCTGCCCAGGGAATACAGGGAGCCGTGAATGCCGCACAGTCTGGCGATATCATAAATGCGGCTGCCGGAATCTACATCGAGAATGTTGACATCGATAAAGACCTAACGCTCAAGGGAACTGGCAATCCCACGGCCAGCAGCTTTACCTTAAATGCGAAACTTGGAACCGGTTCGGGAGGTATTACCGCACCAATAGTCCGCGTGAACCAAGCGGCTAGAATTCAGGACGGTGTTACCCTTGCGTCTTCAGGAGGGACGATCAACATCGCTGCCGGCACTTATAAGGAAAACGTCAAGATCGATAAATCGTTGATCGTTAATGGTGCCGGTGCGGCCCAAACTATAGTTGATGGCAATAAGGCAGGGTCGGTATTCATATTAGGCAAGAACAATCCTAAAACGGATGTAACCCTCGCTGGAATGACTATCCAAGGCGGCTCCGGTTCGCTTATCAGGACGGCATACGGCACAACTGGTGGATGTGGGGGCGGTGTCCTTAACTATGGAAGGTTGACTGTAACCGATAGCATCATACAGGGAAATACAGCCAAATTCTTGGGTGGTGGCATTTACAACGTTGGCACTCTGAATGTGTTAGGAAGCACAATATCCGGGAACACGGCAGGTTACGGTGGAGGTTTCTATAATTATGGAACAACCACCGTGCAATCAAGCACCATCACCAAAAATGCCGCGATAAATGGCGGTGGCGGCGTTTACAGCTGTTGTTCCAGCAAAACGACATTAGTAGACAGCACTGTATCTTTAAATTCAGCAAAAAAAATCGGTGGTGGAATCGCAACCCAGGGTACATTTTATATTAAAGGGGTTAGCACCATCACAGGCAACACCGCTAGATCGGGTGGTGCAATCAACTGGCTAAATAGACGTCCCATCATGGATGCTACAACAGTCATAACCGGAAACAGCAATCCTCAGATCTACCCATATTGATACTTAAGGCAACACCATAGATCCGGGGGCGATGGAAGGGAGGGCGTATAGCCCTTCATCCCATCATCTTTTTAATATCCTCATCCGGTGTGCTGATCAGCTTGATGTCGTACTTGTCCACCAGGATATTGAGCATATCCGCATTGATCCAGCCGGGCACGATGGGCCCCAGGTAAATGCCCTTGATTCCCAACGCCAGCAGGGACCAGAGAATGGCCACCGCCTTCTGCTCCATCCAGCTTACCACCAATGTGAGGGGTAGATCGTTCACGCCTACGCCGAAGAGGCCTGCCAGCGCCTGGGCTACTTCCAGGGCCACGATGGCATCGTTGCACTGACCGATATCGATGAGCCGGGGAATGCCCTCGATGTCTCCCAGGTCCAGGTCGTTGAAGCGGAACTTGCCGCAGGCCAGGGTAAGCACCACAGTATCTTTGGGCAGCTTCTGCACGAACTCGCGGTAGTAGTCTGACTTTTTGAGGGGCGCGTCGCAGCCGCCTACCAGGAAGAATCTCTTGATCTTGCCCTGTTCCACCAGTTGCTTGATCTTGGCAGCATGGCTCAGCAAGACCGCAGTGGAAAAGCCGGTGGTGAGCACATACTCTCCGGGCACATCCGCAAGCTCGGGCAGTGAGCGGGCCATGGCGATGACCTCGGAGTAGTCATAGCCGTCGATGTGCTTTACCCCGGGCAGGTGAACCGGCCCGACCGTGAACATGCGATCTATGTACTCCTCCCTGGGGATCAGGAAGCAGTTGGAGGTTCCCAGCAGGGCCATGGGATACTGGGCGAAGAGCTTTCGCTGGTCGAACCAGGCTTTGCCCAGATTTCCGGCCAGGTTCCTGTACTTTCGCAGGCCAGGATATCCATGGGCGGGCAGCATCTCGGAGTGGGTGTAGACGAAAACGTCTGTGCCCTCCACCTGGCTTAGGAGCTTGTCCAGAGCATGCAGGTCGTGGCCGGTGACCAGAATGCCGTGGCCTTTGACTGTTCCTGTCTTCACTTGCGTGGGAGTGGGCTCGCCGAAGGTCTCGATGTGCGCCTTCTTGAGCAGTTGCATGGTCTTGATGTTCATCTCCCCTGCCTTGACTGCCAGGTTCAGAAATTCCTGGGGATCGAAGTTGACATTAGTAAGAGTCGAGAAGAAGCCCCGCTCGATGAAGGCGTCTACCTCCGGGTCGGTGTAGCCCAATTCCCGTGCGTGGTAAAGGTAGGCGCTGATGCCTTTAATGGCGAAGAGCAGGTTGTCCTGCAAACGCGCCACAATCGCTTCCTTTCCACATACTCCTTTGATGGTGCAGCCTGTGCCTCCGGCCGTTTGGGAGCACTGGTAGCAGAACATATCCGGTTTCTCAATTGCTGCCATTTTCTTTATCTCCATCTTGATTGATCTGCATTTTTCTCTAAATGTTAAGGGCAAAGCTCGCTTATAAATTCTTATACTACTATGGTATACTAAGGATACCAAGGTATTTAGCCTAGAGCGTTTCTGCAAAGATACCATGCAGGAAGGATGCACTGTAAACCTGACCGTCAAGTACATCGCCAGAAAATGGACGCTGCTCATTCTCCTGGAGCTTTACAAGGGCGAAGGGCACACCCGGCGTTTTTCCGAGCTGAAAAGCTGCCTTTTCGGCATCACCCAGAAGGTGCTCTCGGCGCGCCTGCGGGAGCTGGAGAAGGAAGGCCTCGTCAAGAACAGGGTGGACAGCACATCTTTTCCCGTGAAGAGCGAGTACACGCTCACACAGAGCGGTCTTGAGATCATCGACATCGTCAAGGATATGAAGCGCTGGGCGTTGAGATGGAAGATCACCAACATCAAGTGCGGCTGCCAGGACTGCAACCAGTGCGTGCTGTGAGGATTCGGTTCAGTATCCCGGTAGAGGTGGAGCGTCTCCATCTCATATCGCTCCCTGATCGACTCATCTGAGATGTAGATGGGCCGGCCGCTACGCAGGATCTCAAAGCGCAATACCGGTGAGGCTCTGCATCAGTCCCAGCAAATTGGCCTCGCCCCAAAGCTCTGCAATCTTGCCGTTTTCTATGCGAAAGATCTCAATGCCCGTCATGGTTATGCTCTTGCCGGTGGCTGGCAGGCCCATGAAATTGCCCTTGTGAATGCCTCGGGCTGTCAACTACCCCGTCCTGAAGGGCGGGGCTTGTAGCTGCGCAAAAAGTCGCGCTACGATGGGCAGGTTGGCTTCTACCCTTGCTCTGATATTCAGAGCTGCATTGTAGTCGGCTGGAGCAGAGGAACCACAGCAGGTACAAACAAAATCGTCCCTCGTGGGTCGATTGGATTTGGATATATGATGACAAACATGGCATTCCTGTGATGTATAAGCCGGGTCGATGTAGATCACAGGCACTCCAGCTTTGGATGCCTTGTAGCCTATGAACTGCCTGAGTTGGGCAAATCCCCACGAAAGATGCTTGCGCCTCTCGGACATCTTAACCGTAGTCCTCTTCCTAATGCCCTCAAGATCTTCAAGGGCGATTATAGAAGAAGTGTCTATAGCCTTCGCAACCATCTTTTTGGAGATGCAATGATTGGTATCACGTCTGAATCTGGATTCGCGTTTGCCGATCTTCTTGAGATGTCTTTTCGCACTTGGTGTGCCACAGTGTTGCAGATCCGCCTTAATCGTGTCTATCTTGCGCCTAGTCTTCTCGATGGCATCACCAGAGAAAACTTCTCCGGTCGAGTCAACCGCAATATTCTTGACACCAAGATCAATACCAAGGACTGCTGTAGCATCGATAGGAGATGCTTCAGGGGCATCAACTACAACGGCAAGATAGAAGGTTTTGTTCCTGAAGATCAGGTCAACTTGACCACTAGGACGATTCATCCTATCGGAATAGTACTCTCCGATGCGAATAGGCATGACGATCCGGCCTTCCAGGGTAAGCAAAGAAACCCTATCAATACCTTTCCAGGACATGATACGCTGATCGTAAGGCATTGCACCATCAAGATCAAATTCTACTTGGATGGATTTGTCTCGCTTGTAGGCTTCAACCGTCTTGGAAATGGCACGAACCGCCATCTGAGCGGAGAGGTTGTATTGCTCTCGAATGCGATAATAGACGGTCTTCTGCAACTCAATTTTATTGGCAAGTCGCAACTCAAACGCAGTCTTAGCAATGTCATTACAAGCAGCATTGAACTGATGCATGGTCTTGTGGAGAGCATCGGCTTGCTCCGGGGTAGTCTCTACCTTAACCATAAGAGTTTGCATCATTGTATTGAGGATATAGCTCTATGACTATAAATAACTATCTACGAAACGATATTGCCCAATTCCCCCCCACCCTAAAGGATGGGGCCTCCTTGGGCAAAGAGGTGAAGCGGGCGGCAACCATTTCTCCATCTGCCACCATATCCTCCACAGTAACATCGAGATGCTCAAAAGCGGCCCGGCAGGCAAGAATCACCTCGTTCATTCCCTGAACACCCGGCGAGCAGGGAAGTGGCACGTGCAGGGTGAAATCATTGGCCAGCAGCTCGCCCGCCGCCTTCAGGTCACCCTGGGAAGGCCCCAGGGCAAAGAAGCGGCGGACGAGGGCTTTGTTCTCATCAATCGACATGGAAATCATTCCTCTCACAGCATCTTGGTGGCTTCTTTGGGCCGGGGCGTCTTTATCACCAATATGCAGAGCGCCTCATGGCTTTCATTTATCCAGCGGTGAGCGATTTTGGCCGGGCTTTCGATCAACGTATCAGCTAACACTTCGGCTCGCTCCTCGCCTATCTCCACCACCCCCCGGCCTTCCAGCACGTAGAAGACCACATCTACGGGGGTGATATGCTTTTTCAGGGACTCGCCCGGCTGCAAGGTGATGTGCGCCACCTGGGCGTTCTCTGTATCGCTGATGCTTCTGGCATCCACTCCATGCGGATTGGGCTTGCTGTATACGTCCTTTACCTGAACAATTTTCATCTCAATCTCACTCCCTCAAAATGTTAGTTCTATTCTGAGCAGAATGGATATCAATGTATAAAGAGGCGAGCGTTTCCGCGAGTATACTACGCATTTTTCCAATCGATAAGCTCCTCGCCTTATAGCGCCCTGGCGGCGGCACGCGCTCCGACCAGGATATGAAAGGCCACAGTGATGGCTCGATCTATAAGCGCTATCGAGACGCCCACGGCTACAGGCACTCCAGCGCCCGCGAGCAGGACTGCAAGACCTCCCTCCACGAGCCCCAGGCCAGAGACGGTCACCGGGATAAGGGAGAGGGCGCTGACGAGGGGCAGCCCAAAAATAAGAACGATCAGAGGGATCTCGTAGCCCACGGACCTAGCTATGATGGCAATCCTTAGAGCGTGGGTGATCCAGGCGAGGATTGTCATTAGCACCGATCCTGCCATCAGTCCATTGACCCCTCGTACATCGCATATCGCTTCTTCGAGGGCATTGGCGATCCCGATGAAGCGTGAAGAGGAGGATCGACTGCGAAGCACGCGAAGGACTGAGGATCTACGTAGCCATAGGAGGGATGTCGATGCCAAAATCATGAGGATCACTGATGAGGCCAGAAGAATGTACGGCCCTCTTTGTGCGAGGAAGAGCATCCCCCCTAGCCCCAGGGCAAAGATGGTCAGAATATCTGCATACCGGTCGATCACCACTGAAGCCAAGCCCTTGTTCAGTGCCACCTTGTCTCTGACCAGCAGCGACCGTGATAGGTCGCCGATCCTGCCTGGCGTCAGATCCGAGAGGATCATGCCGCCTGCAAAGGCCAGGTAGGCTTCGGAGAGGGGCAGATCCTCTCCCAACGCGTGAAGGATCCGCCGCCATCGCAAAGAGAGGATGAGAAAGGTGATCGAGTAGACCGCTGGAGCCAGCAGGAGGAGTGGGCTGGCAGAGAGAATTGTAGATAAGACCGCGGCAGGATCAAACCTGTAGAGCAGGGCCGCTATAAGAAACAGACCGAATGTGAGCCTGGCAGCCGTTCTCCAGCACATACTCTTGCAGACTGAAGTCGGAGGTTATAGCCCTGGCGATCCTACACGAATACCTTTTTAATTTAGATAAGTATGAAATTGAACACTCTAGGTGATGAGCTGATCCTTCATATACTTCTGGCACTGGCGATCCTCTTCGTGACTGTGATCTGTGGACTGCCCCTTGTACGGAGCGCAGGGACGCGCTCCCTGACGAGGATCGCTCTCTCTTTCGCCCTTGGGTATGTGCTGCTCTCTACAGCCGGGATCGCCGGAGCGCTGGTCGGGATCGATCCGATCGTGCCGCAGGTATGTACTGCAATCGCATGCACGTTTCTGTTTGCCAGGCTCTATGTTCACCATAGATCAGAGGCGCATGGGCTTGTCTCACTTGACCTTGACCGGGACGACTGGATCGCCCTATGTGCCGGAGCGCTGTATCTGATCATAGTCATCCTGTTCTTCGATCGTCTGGTCATGTGGATGGGGGGAGACGCAGTGGCGCATGCAGAGATGGTGAGGATGCTCCTCGAAGGCCAGACGCTTCCCGTCGGACTGTCACGGCTTGAAAGCTACTGGGAGTACTACCCGAAGGGGTTTCACTACTACGCCTATCTGTGGGCCAAAGCCTTTCCCATCCTGGATGTGATTCAGACGGTGCCTGTCGTGATCACGGTCGTGACCCCTCTGCTGCTGTATTCACTCGTGAGGGAGATGAAACAGGATGCAGCGTCTGCCTACACCTTCGTCCTGGCGTGCCTTGCCTTCCCAGCGCACTACAGCTATCTCATCTGGGGTGGCTACCCTTCTGCGGCTGCGGAGATGCTCCTGGTCGCGGCGGTTCTGGCGGCTGTGGTCAGGAGATGGGCTCTCTTGGTGCTGCTCCCCGGTATCTTGCTCTCCCATGCGCGCCTCCTGGTGCTCGCCATCGGAGTTCTCTTCTGCTGGGGGCAGACTGAGCGGCTGAGACGGCATCTCACCGCCCGGCATCAGATCGTCATCTTTGGAGGACTCGTGGCCCTGGTTGCTGCCTACCTCTCCTTCCACAGGCCGGAATATCTCGTATCTGTCTTCAGCGATCGGGGCCTTGCCAGCGAGTTTGTCGCCCGCTGGTATCCCGCCTTCCTGGCGCTCTTCGGTGGGGCGATTGCGTTCGTTACGCGCGGGAAGCTGGACCGCCTGGCCCTGGCCTGGGCGGGGGCAGTGATATTCATTGTGCTACTGGCGGATTCAGGGCCTCTGAGGTTCGTAGGGACCGCGGACAGGCTGCTTCTGGTGCTTTACCTTCCGCTGAGCATTCTTGCGGCCCTGGCCCTGTGCAAGATGGACGGGGGTGACACAAGGATGAAGACGGCCTTCCTGCTGGTGCTGATTGCCACAGGGGCGGCCTGCATGGGCATCGTCCTTTACAGCTATGCAGGAGCCTGGGGGCTGCCGCAAGAGGATTACGACGCGATCATGTGGCTATCAGGGCAGAATTTGTCCGGTGCAATCTGCATCAACCTGGACGAGACAGGCGCCTGGGTCTACCCGTTCACTGGCATCAGGGTCGCGAACCCACGCATGGGGCCAGGAGCGTCTCCCTTCGATCGGAACCTGACACCGAAAATCATCGCCGATCCGGGCAGCCCGGATGTGACCCAGGCACTTGGCAGCTTTAAAGCCCGTTATCTGATCTTTGTATCCAGCGTATCTATATCCAGGCCGGGATATGTACCACCTTTTGCCGAATACAGTCAAATTTATCCCGTGGTGAACATGAACTTTTCCGAAGATAGTTATGATCTGATTTACCAAAACGGGACATATATCTTCGGCTTTCCGAAAGGAGCCTTTTCCTGAGGCGAATATGTGAAGGCAGAAATTGATAAGAGTATTGGTTTCTTTCATAATTCACTTGAACAAAAATTTTCTAATGCTTTTCTTGTGGGCCTTTATCAGCCTAAGTGGCCTAACAATATAGTAAAGAGGAAACAAAGCGTCTGGCAACGAGGCTATATTCACGTCTTTCTCTCTAGGAGTAAAAGCTCGAAGAAGAGTCCAGAGTAATTGGTGCCTGCTCATTAAATTAGAATAAAAATCTAATTCGTTCATACGTTCTGGTGCATTATGCCCATTACTTTCTCCAAAGGAGGCTCTTGTAAACAAATCCGTTTTCACTTGTTCCGCGTTTGCTCTTACTGCCTTATCGCCATTCGCCATCCAATAAATCTCGGCCGATAGATCCGTATCCAAAAGATCACCGGCTAGAAGCAGTCCCAGTAAAAGTGGACGCTCTTTTCCAATTTGTCGTACTTGTTCTATGAGGCAAGGCAGATTTATCTTCTTTGTCTCGACGATTCCTGCAATATCATATATCCACGAAAGCTGTGACCATTGGTGTCTTGCTCCATGTTCGCACAGGACCAGAAGCGTATCTTCTGGAGAAAAACTTGGCACCTTTTTGCCAAGAACGGTCGTGGTTCCAGCTCGATTCCAGGCCACAGAGAGGTCAGGCTGTAAGGAGAATAGGCTTGTGGATATTCTCCAATGGAGCTCTACAGATGTGCCTGTTTTGTTGTTGCCAAAATGATGATGATGCTCGGATTTTAAATATGCCGCATTCTGTGCTGGAGTCAATTTTAAATCATTCAAATACCCAAGGAATTGTAGGAGTTCTTCCGCTCTGGTATATTCGCGCTCAGGGATCAGGAGGTCGAGATCTATAAAGGATCTAAGGGCTATATCACCGTAGACTTGCTCTGCCAGAACAGGTCCTTTGAATGGCATGATCGGTATACCTTTTGCATCGAAATTCTCAATAATGAATAGCAGCTCTCGTGTAAGCAACAAGTTTCTGCTGGAGTTACAGAGGTATTCATTTCGAAGGCGCGTCATAACGGCCAGAGGAACCGTCTTTGGTGATATCAAGACGAGGTTTCTGTAAAGAAGTGGTAACATTCGTTCAAGGTTGGCAATATCCAAAAGCATATCCCAATTTATGTCCTTATTTAGCAGTCTATTTATCTTTTCTGCTCTTTTCGTCACTATATGTGTCCCTGAGCAGCTCAAAAGTATTTTAATCTCATTATTAATATAACTATCTCCAAGATCCCCGTCCATAGTCATTGCCTATAATGTTTAGCCTGAATTTCAAATAGTTTTGCATACTCTTTACCTTGATCCATAAGCTCCTGATGAGTTCCACACTCTGTCACTCGGCCTTCTTTGATATAATATATGCAATCCGCTATTCTCACCGAAGAGAGTCTATGACTAATTATGACCGCCATCTTGCCAGCGATTAGCTGCTTAAATTTGTTGAATATTTTCTCCTCAGCCTTAGGATCTAATGAGCTTGTAGGCTCATCAAGGATAATTAGTTGTGAGTCACGAAAGAATGCCCTAGCTAAGGCAACCTTTTGCCACTCTCCTATACTCAGCTCAGCTCCGTCCTTTTCAAACTCTCTTCCCAGAATTGTATCATAGCCTTTGGTCAGGCGTTTTATAACCTCGTCTATGCCTGAGCATTCAGCTGCTTGGACTATATGGTTTATATCCTCTGGCATATCCACATTTCCCAGCCAGATGTTTTCTCGGGCCTTAAGATGGTAATTGGCGTAATCCTGTAATACTGCGGTTATCTCTCGCCTCAAATCGTATTTTCTGAAATTTCGAAGGTCAATCCCGTCTATTTTGATGGTGCCTTCTTGGGGGTCGTAGAGCCTGCACAGGAGCTTTATGAGTGTTGTTTTCCCCGAGCCATTCTCGCCTACCAGAGCCACTATTTGACCTGGAAGAATCTCAAGATTAATATCCTTCAAAACCATCGTACTCGTGTTGGGATAGCTGAATCCTACATGCTTAAAGCAAATTTCGCTAATTATTGGCTTTGGAACTGGTCTGGGATTTAATGGTTCCTCGACCTTCGGCTTCAGGTCAAGAAACTCATAAAGCGCAGTCAAAAAGAGGTTATTTTCGTATAGTCCCACTAGGCTGCCAAGGAAACTATTTAGAAAGGATTGACCCTGTTGGATCGCCCCAAAATACATCAGCATATCGCCTATGGTAATGATGCCGTTAAAGGCCTCGTGAGCTATGAAAGCTAATGTTCCAAAGACAACAGCCGAAGCAACTACTTGAGACGCAGATTCTGCAGCAGATCGTCTGAATGTCAAAGAGAGACGTTCTTCTCGAATCTGTTGTCGAAGGTCGCGATATCTGCTCATGAACAGTTGGCCAAGACCTAACAGCCTGATTTCCTTGGCATAATCGATGTTCGTGAGCAACCTACTGAAGTACCACGCTCGTCTCTCTTTAGGGGTTATACTGCATTGCATGCGGTAATTTTTGCTGGAATATTTATATTGGACAAAAGCAACTGGCAAAGCAGCGAATGCAAGAATCAGTGCTGCGACCCAATTAAAAGATAAAAGCAAAGCTGCCATGGTTGTAAGCGAAATGAAGCTTCTGCCTAATTGAAAAAGGCCATTTATGATTATCATTGGTCTAAAAGGTGCTTCCCTCTGTGCTCTATGCAATGTTTCATAGTACTCGGAGTTCTCGTAGTATTCAAGGTCCACCTCTACAGACTTAGCATTAAGGAGCTCTTGGACATGGTCAGATATTATTGCGGACTGAGCCTCATTTACGACCTTTGATACCGATTGACTGAATACCGTAAACATAGCAATACTCCCGGCGAGGGCAACCAGTATCAGGACTCTTCCGAAATCCCCTTCTCCTGCAGATGCAGCACCCGCATCCACATAGTCCACAATAAGCTTCATCAAGTAGAGGGTGGCCAGAGGCAATAAGCCTGTTATGAAGATCAACAAACCACTTGCGAGGGTCCAGCCTGGAGCACTTTGCCACACCAGCCTCAGGACATATCTCAAATGCAGCAAATTGTCTAATACTTTACTCTTATGTAGCTGCAACTCTGGTCACCGAATATCGGGCTTTCTCAGGTAGTCTTTAATCATCGATCATACACGTCTCTTTGTTGCTTTCTCATGGGCCGCATCAACACTTTATTCTCACTGCCTGTCTACCAATAAATAGTTTTATCCGTCACCCATTCCTCGTTTATATTCTTCGTTTGAAGATATCTAATTCCGATATAAGAAATCGGCAAGCGGAGATTGCCATTTAGTTAAGTTCGAATAGCATTGTTGGTCTCAAGCAGGATTTTACCCCTGTCATCTCACACGAAATTGCGAGGAACCAAAGCCTTTTATTCTAGAAATCCGAAAGACTATTGATATGCATGCAGGAGAGATTTCATGAACTATGAAAAACCAGAATTATTGGATCTGAGTTCAATTATCGTTTCAGGGCAAACGGCGGCCTGCAATCAGGGTGCTGTTGTCACTACAACCTGCACTGACAACGGGGGATCTGCACAACATACTTGTACTGGAGTTGGGGCAGCAGCACAAAATACTTGCACTACTGTTGGGGCAGGTGCAACAGTTGCTTGCACTACAAATGGGGCGTTGTTCGGATAGGGGGCTCGTAATATATAAGCCTCCTCAATCAAAATTTGCTCGATGCATTTATTTCTTAATTACTTTTGAGAATAAATAGGTATATATGGCACCCAATAATTGTTATGGTATCAAATTCATAGACGACCGAAATTGGCAACTCATTGCTAGTCCGGATGCCGAGGAATGGCTGGACAGATTTGCAAAAATTATGGGTCTTGATGGAAGTGTGTTTCAGAGTTCATCTAAAATGTATTTTTTTAAAGATCACTCTGCATTTGGTGCCTCGATGAAGAATCTCGAAAGATCGACGTATAGAAAGAGCGGATCTGATTTCGAACATATGCGGATAGGACTTGTTGGATTTTGGGACGATAAGAACTCGTCTAATGTCCTATGCGAGATTTATTCTAGAGATGATTTGACAGATATAGTTGCCATGTCGATATCGGTTTACCCAATCTATAAATCTGGCCTTTGCAATGGAAGTATGCCTTTTCATGCCGCTCTTTTGGAAAGAAACGGGAGAGGTTTTCTTATCGCCGCTTCTAGCTGCGTAGGCAAGTCAACATGCTGTAAGAGGGTTCCCTATCCTTGGCATCCTCTCTGCGATGATGAGGTTTTTGTGGTTCGCGATAAGGCCGGTTCGTACCATGCTCACCCATTTCCAACTTGGTCAGAATACATGGTACATAACTCAGATCTTACTTGGAATGTCCAATATCATGTACCCCTTGCAGGAATCTTCTTCTTGGTGCAGTCAGATGAGGATAAGGTCGAACCTTTGGCTCAAGGAAAGGCAGCAATTAATATCTACAATGCGTCATTTGAAGTGTGGACAAAACTAGGGATGAGTCAAAGAACGGAGATTAGAAGGAGTATCTTTGAGAATGCCTGCAATATTACCAAAGTCGTTCCATCCTTCATCCTTAAGGCCAGACGCGATGGTCGATTTTGGGAGCTCATGGAAGATGCTATTGGGGGTATCTAGTTCAATATGCGGGAGAATTTTCGAGAACAAAGGGATTCAAGCTCGTTGGCCAATGTAATATACTCAGGCATTAGCATGAATCCATTGTTAAAAAATGCGGACCGACTTTTCTATTTTCCTTATTCTAAAGAGCAGCTTCGCAAAGGCGATGTAATTATTTTCAACCCTGCAAATACGTCAAAAAAGGTAGTTCATAGGATAATAAGTGCAAGAGATTCGATCATCAGGACGAAAGGAGATAATAATAATTATTCAGATGAGGATGCCCTATATCCATCGCAAATAATCGGCCGAGTAATTTATGCTTGTCGAGGTCCAAGAAAGATAAATATCTACGGCGGGATGACTGGCAGGATTCAATGCATGATGAACAGATCTCTTGGATTCCGAAGGATGCTGTTTCGACCTCTCAGGGCTATTTATAATTTTATGGCAAAATCAGGAGCTTTTCGTTTCCTAAGCATAAGGCCAAAGGTTCTTGTCTTCTCACGTCCTTCAGGCAACGAGATACAGTTGCTTGTGGGGAAACGCGTAGTTGGCAGGAAGCCACCGCTGGGAAATTGGCAGATAAAACCACCATTTAGGCTTTTCCTGGATATCGAGTCTACATACTTGGACGTAGCACAGAGAGAGCCCTGTTTCGATCAAAACAATGAAAAAATGATATATAGGGGAAGATAAATCATGAATCAAATGGAAATTAAGCCTATCGCAAACCCCCTGGTCGTTTTCCGAGAGGAATTCGATGATTGGGCCATACTTTTCGACCCAGAAAGCGGAAAAGCTTTTGGCATAAATCCGATTGGGGCTAGAATTTGGTCTAAATTAGACGGCAAGCATGATCTAAGTGAAATCGTACAACATATCCAGAACTTTTTTGATAATGTCTCATTAGATGTAGAGGCTCATGTTGGGAAATTCATAAACGATTTGGTGAAGAATGGCTTAGCTGGATATGAAGGCGTCAATGAATGAATCGGCTGATGAAAACCCCAAGATCTGTGGATATCGAGATAACCAATAGATGCAATCTTAGGTGCAAGTACTGCAGTCATTTCAACAGCCCAGGTGATGTGGGTATCGATTTACCTACAGAGGAGTGGCTAAGGTTCTTCGAAGAACTCAAATCTTGCGCGGTAATGGAGGTTACTTTTTCTGGGGGCGAGCCTTTTTATAGAAATGATTTCAGGGATATTCTTACAGGAATAATAAAGAATAAAATGAGGTACAGTATACTGACCAATGGCACTTTGATTACCGATGAAATAGCCAAGTTCATCGCCTCTACGCATAGGTGCAATAGCATTCAAATCTCACTAGTACAGCTGGGCTTAAA
>SESG01017929.1_pt1 | contig 17880 bp, 18 predicted proteins | sample 3171421 | NCBI WGS metagenome assembly SESG01 (sample SAMN10866946, study PRJNA518727) | freshwater metagenome | biome: subpolar coniferous forest; feature: holomictic lake; material: water; isolation source: holomictic Lake 227, 6 m and 8 m depth | place: Canada: near Kenora, Ontario | collected... | reverse complement strand
TTCATGAACTGAACAATGACCCCCTTGTCCACGGCATTCTTGTCCAGCAGCCCCTTCCCAAACAGATCGATGAATTTGCCGTCACGCTGGCCATCGATCCGGCGAAAGATGTTGACGGGTTTCACCCGGAAAACCTTGGCCGACTTGTGATGGGTCATCTCGACAAATGTTTTGTCAGTTGTACCCCTTATGGCATCCTTGAACTTCTCGGGCGCTACAATATCGAAACAAAAGGTAAACACTGCGTTGTGGTAGGACGCAGCAATATTGTCGGCAAACCTATGGCTAACCTGATGCTGCAGAAGCTCGATTCGACAAACTGCACAGTCACCATCTGCCACTCGGCTACCAAAAACATTCCGTTCTACACCCTTCAGGCAGATATTCTTATCGCTGCTATCGGCAAGGCGGGCTTTATTACCGCCGATATGGTTAAACCTGGCGCTGTGGTGATCGACGTGGGCATCAACCGCATTGAGGACGCTTCAACCAAAAGCGGCTTCAGGCTGGTTGGCGACGTGGATTTCGAGGGTGTATCGGCTGTCGCTTCCGCAATGACCCCTGTGCCAGGTGGCGTGGGACCGATGACCATTGCCATGCTCCTTAAAAACACGCTGCAATCGTTCCAGCGGGTCAACGGACTTTAAATCATAATGGCAAAATCAGCTACCAGGTATATCTGCTCAAACTGCGGCGCCGTTTCGCTTAAATACCAGGGCAAATGTTTTGAATGCCAGAGCTGGGGCACGCTCCAGGAGACCCGTGTCGAGCCTGAACAGAAAAACCGCCGGGAGGGCATTACGGAAGGAACGACGGTTGTAGAGAACCTGCATGACGCCCAGCCTTCAGAGTTTCGGCGCATTTTGACCGGGATCGGTGAACTCGACCGGGTATTGGGAGGCGGACTCATGCAGGCCTCGGCAATTCTGGTGGGAGGAGAACCGGGCATAGGCAAGTCAACCCTGATGCTTCAGCTCGCTCCCCGTCTCGCTCCGGCCAAAGTGCTCTATATCTCCGGTGAAGAGTCGCCCAACCAGATACGCGAACGTGCCCAGCGGCTCTCCATTCAAGCCGATAACCTCTGGCTCATACCTGAAGTTAACCTTGAACGCATTCTCGGGGTCATTGAACATGAAAAACCGGCACTGGTCATTATCGACTCCATTCAAACCGTTCATTCGGCAGAATACCAGAGTTCCGCTGGCACCATCACCCAGATCAGGGAGTGCGCCGCAATGCTGATACGGGCAGCCAAACAGCAGAACGTGATTCTGATGATTATCGGCCATATCACCAAGGAGGGAGCACTTGCCGGACCAAAGGCTCTCGAACACATGGTCGATACCGTTCTGCAGTTTGAGGGAGAAGGATACCAGCGATACCGCATTATCCGGTCAGTTAAAAACCGCTTTGGTTCCACCAATGAAATAGGCGTCTTCCGTATGGATGAAACCGGCCTTCAGGAGGTCAGCAACCCATCGGAGTTTTTTATTTCAGGACGCAGAACCGATGTTCCCGGAAACTCCATTCTTGCCGCCATTGAAGGCACAAGAGCCCTGTTGGTGGAAGTTCAGGCGCTGGTGTCGAAAACCAACTATTCAATGCCACAGCGAATCAGCACAGGATTTGACCTCAAACGTATGTCAATTATCCTGGCCGTGCTTGAAAACAGGCTGCGGATAGAGACCTGGGGACAGGATGTCTTTGTTAAAATTGCCGGTGGCCTCAAACTTGCAGAACCAGCCGCCGACCTTGCCATAGCTGCGGCCATTGCTTCAGGGCTTATGAACCGACCTGTCGATCCTGCGACAGTCTGCTGCGGAGAAATCGGTCTGGCCGGTGAGCTTAGAGCCATCAGCGACAGCGAACGACGTATCAGGGAAGCTGCACATCTTGGTTTCAAGCGAATCGTTCTGCCGGAAGCCAACACAAGGGAGCTGAAGCCCTCTCTATTGAAACTTCCCATCACCATCGCCGGATGCAAAACACTGCGAGATGCCCTTGACGAACTCAATATCTGAATCTTTGGCTTTCAGCGTTTTCATTGCCAATTTCTTTCGACTTTCCTACATTGCACTCAGAGCTGAAACTTGCTGATCACAATAGAAACCACGATAATGAACATGCTGCTCCACTGGCTGATTAACGCCCTCGCAGTCTATGCGACCGCACATATACTCAACGGTATCCACCTGAAAAGCTTCGGTGCCGCGATTCTTGTCACACTGGTGCTCGGTCTTGTCAACGCTGTCGTTCGACCTGTGCTGGTCTTTTTTTCATTTCCTTTTATCATTGTAACACTCGGACTTTTCCTCCTTGTTATCAATGCCCTTCTTCTTCAATTCGCCGCCATTATTGTCCCTGGATTCGCCATCGACAGCTTCTGGTGGGCAATAGGAGGCTCAATAGTCATAAGTGCCATTTCCTGGCTACTGAGTTCGCTCTTCAATATCTGACCATTTATCGAGACCGTTGGTGAATCACGCAAAGAGGCAGGAGTTGATGAATTGGTTTTTTAGCCACTTGGCGGCTTTGCGCCTTTGCGTGAGATGAAATCCCTCTTCTGCCTGGTCATCGCTGCCATTTCCTGAATCCTGAGTTCGCTGTTCTGTCTCACGCAAAGACGCAAAGAACGCAAAGAGAGAAGAGGCAGTTGCAGAGGATGGACGGAATACCGATATTAAAGAACTGCCAAATAATAATTGAAGAGAACGATCTCGCAAAAAGCCAAACCAGACACCGTTTATTGTCACATTATGAAAAAAATCACAACACTTTTTCTTTCTTTCTTTTTTGCCGCGACTGTTCCGCTTCTGGCAGAGAATCTCCCTGCACAAGTGCCTGTAACTCAAGAACAAGCTGGCAACATCACGGTACATGTCATCGATCTGAAAAGGGTTGAAGGCCTGCTTCGTGTTTCACTCTACAACTCTGAAAAAGGGTTTCCCGGAGAATATGAACAGGCATCCTCCAACAGGGTAAAAAAAATCACTGCCACTTCGGAAGATGTTGTGTTTGAAAATCTTCCCTATGGCAGCTACGCTGTAAGCGCCATGCACGACGAAAACAGCAATGGAAAACTGGACAAAAGATCTTATATCCTCTTCTCCATACCTAAAGAGGGTGTCGGTGTTTCAAATAACCCGAAAATCGGAAAGGGTGGACCAAAATACAAGGATTGTGTTTTTGCCCTCAACACAAAAGAGCTGGAAATAACTGTCGCCATGAAGTATTTATTTGATTAACAAGCAGCCATTTAACAAAAGAAAGAGGTTATGAAGAAACAAACCCTTGGCATACTGACGCTTCTTTGGCTCACAGCCAGTGCACTCATGACCGGGTGCAGTCCGACCGTGAAAATTGAAGCTCCCGACAAGCCTATCGTAATCAACATGAATATCAAGATCGATCACGAAATCCGCATCAAGGTTGACCGTGAACTCGACTCCCTGCTTGACAACAAAAAAGGTTTATTCTAAACACAGGAGGAACGGAACCATGAAAACAATACAATCAATAGCCTTTAGAGTTGTTCTATCACTGATGCTTCTGGCTGGCATTACAGCCACTGCCTTTGCACTTGACCTGGACACAGCTCGTGCCAAAGGTCTCGCCGGTGAGGTTGACAATGGACTGCTTGCAATTCCTCCGGGAGCAGCGGCAGATGCCCAGGATATGATTACCACGATCAACAACTCCCGTCGTGCAGAGTATGCGGGTGTTGCTGCAAAAAATAACCTGACACTCGATGTTGTAGGAGGAATGATGTTCCAGAAAATCTACTCCCGTCTCCCGGCAGGCACATGGGTTCAGATTCAGGGCAAGTGGTCAAAGAAAGCACAGTAAGCCCGGCATCAACAACCTGATCGTGAAATGGCTGCGCCGCATCCTCCTTGTCATGCTTCTGCTGCTGGTACTTCTTCCGGCAGCAGCATGGCTCTCTTTTCCCTGGTTCGCTCAATCACTGCTTGACCGGACGCTTGAGGGCAAACCTTTTCGCGTCGAAGTTTCGGGTGTCGGTCATCCGGGTATTTCCGGCATTGGTTTGCGTTCACTCAAGGTGGTTTTCACCACTCCGCCTGATAACTGCAGCAATGGAGCAACCTCCTATACGCTTTCAGTTGCTAATGCCACTCTTTCGTGGGATTTGAAAAATCGGAAAAATGAAAAATCGAAAGAATTCTTTCCAAAATTTCTTGATACCACCTTTACCCTGAAAGCAGATTCGCTCACTCTTTTGCCCGATCCGCAGCAGTTTTCTTTCAGCGACCGAAACCCCAGGATAACTTTCAATATGGAAATAGCCAGCAACAACGGGCTTATCCCTTCATCCATCAAACCACTCTCTGCTCTCTACTCTATAGACGACGCAACCGTTACCAGAGAAAAACTGCGCCTTGAGAATGTCAACTACAACATCAAACTCAGCGCTGCAGAACAGTGGCAACAGCCAGAGGATACGCTTTATGTCGCAAAGCTTTTCAGTGATGGGAAACCCTCACCGGTTGGCAATTTCAGGGCACTCTTCGGCTCCAAACGTGATCCGCTCAAACCCTGTACTCTCTTACTTCGTAACTGCTCGGTAGAGCTTCTGCAATGGAAGGCAACCAGTAATCGAATTGAATACGACCTGAAGAGTAAGCAGACTCGACTATCCCTGAACCTTGCGGAAATCCCCCTCTCTGAGCTGCCTGGATTTAACCGTGGGGATAATAAAAAACCCATTGTCACGGGGCGGGTAAGCGGAAGCATTCCCATCGAGTTCCAGGACTCAACACTGCTGGTACGCAATGCTCTTGTGTCTGCCTCCAAAGGATCAAGCATTATCTTTTACACCAAAGAGAACAAACCCTTCTGTTCACTTGATATGGGCAACGATAATGGAAACGGGGCTGTGCTGAAAAACCTCAATGCTACCATCACACTGAAGAGTCGTAATAAAGAGCTTTCCGCTCTTGCATTGAGTGACCTCTCCGCTACGCTGCTCGGCGGCACAATAACCTCAACACCGTTCAACTTCGATTCCCCTGGCAGCAGAAGCAGCGACATGCTTTTCACTCTCAATCTGAGCAATATCAAGGCGCTTGACCGGATTCGGCTGCACGGAGATTTCAGGGGATCACTCAAAGGCAGTGTGAGCGGCACCATTCCTGTTACCATCAGAAACAATTGTATTGCTATCCGGAATGCACACCTGCAATCCCCTGGAGGAGGAACCATCACCATTGCTCCTCCTTCAAAGCAGCAAAGCACGAGTGAACGCATGTTCGTACCAGCAAAAGCCGATGCCGACTACAGCTTCAGCGAACCGGATCTGCTGTTCAACCGTTCATTCGACGGAAACACCACCATCAGCTTCAAACTGAAAAGCCTTAAACGGAAAACCTCCAGCGGCGAGCTTCAGCTTCTTTCGCCCACTGGCAAGCTTTCACTTGGGCATAACCGAAATAACCCCAATCTGGTTTCTTTTTCGGATTTCAGTGCGGGACTATTTGGGGGCACCATTGCGGTTGATCGAGCCGATTACGATATGGCGACAAAGGAGACGGAAACCACCGTGAACGTGAACAACATTCCCCTGCAGACCCTGCTTGACCTGCAAGGCACCAAAAAGATCTATGCCACTGGCACCGTCAAAGGCTCACTCCCGGTAAAAATGCATGACCAGCTTTTTGAAATCATGAAGGGCGGCATGAATGCCGAGCAGTCCGGGCAGATAATCTACGCCACCACCCCTGAAGAGCGTGCTGCTGCCAACCAGGGGCTTCGCACCACCTATGAGGCTCTCTCCAACTTTCTCTATGTGCATCTTGTCTCCTCGATCAGCATGACCCCTGACGGCAACTCGATCATTACCATTCAGCTCAAGGGCACCAACCCCGACTTCCAGGGTGGACGACCCATAGAGATGAACCTCAACGTCGAACAAAACCTGCTCGACCTTATGCGCACCCTCTCAATCTCCACAAACGTCGAAGAGATCATCTCCGAAAAAGCTTTGCAGATGCAGAAGAAATAGCCAAGCAGGTGGTTTGGTAATCTTCATACCGAATTGGCATGCAGCTTGCCTGCCTTGTTCAATTTCGTTTCTTGTTTTTTCTTGAGCAGCGCGTCGAGGTTGTTTCTGACAGTTATAGAGGTAGGATGCTCCTTGCCCAGCGCTTTTTCATCGATCGCCAGCGCTCGGCGATAGAGTGGTTCGGCTTCTGCGTACTTGCCTAACGTTGTCAATATTCCTGCGTAAGTATCAAGATAGAAGGAATTCTGTTCTTCGTTAACTGCGGCTTTCCCATAGTATCGCTCGGCTTCGGGGTAGTTGATCTGGAGTTCGTAGTTCTGGCCTCGCAGATAGTAGACTTTGGCGACATCCTGCAACAACCCGGAATGCTCTTCTTCAAACGCCTGCAGCAGGCGGTTTACTTCCGGATAGTTGAACTCGTTTCTGGCCCGATCGATTTTCGGAAAAAGCGCTTTCAGTTCATCGCTGACATTTCCCTGTCTGATTTTCTGGTAGTTCGCTTCAGCACTTTTCGTTTCATCCAGATATTTCGAGAGGTCTTCCCAGAAGGTTGCCATTGTGTAAGAACTGAGCTGTTCAACATCTGCCCTTACAAATTTTCTGAAGGCCGGATTGTCCCTGGTTGCTCGCAAATCACGTTTGTCGATGAACTCCTGAAAATCCTTGAAATTGTTGTTGACGACAATATTTCCCTCGGCATAGTAGGAGGAGCCCCCATTGAAGATGTTGGTTCTCGAAAGTTTTAATGGGCTGAAAACTGTTATAATTACTCCAGCAAGAGCCAAACCTCCAGTAACAAGAGCTACCTTGATTTTTGTTTTCATGGTTTGACCAGGGAGAAAAGTGGAAAAATGAAAAATGCAGAAAAAAAATATAATGCTTTTATACCGTAATTTCAGATATTTCCGCACCATCATCCTGCATATTCCGGGCCTTTCACAAAACGAACAAGCCAATAATGCTGTTCTGTATTACCGTATGCTTCATTTTCATCCAACCCTTTAACCATAAACCACCAATATGAACTGGCACGAACTACTGGAACAACAAATCGAGGCAGCTTACAGCGTTTCCGAGCGCCTTGTAAAATTGCTTGAGGAAAAAGATCTCTCATGGAAACCTTCGGAAACCAATAACTGGATGACCACCGGGCAACTGCTTCTGCATCTCTCCCAATCTTGCGGTGTTCCGTTTAAAGGTTTTGCAACTGGCCAGTGGGATATGCCGGCGCACAGTGATATCAATGAAAAAAAGCATGAGGCGACGCTGCCCCAGGCTGCAACGCTGAAATCGGTCACAACGCTTGAGGAAGCATTAACGCTGCTTGCTGCCGATAAAAAAGTAGCACTTGACGCTCTCCGGTTTTGCAGCGAGGAGGATCTCTCCTCGAAACCCTCTCCTGCTCCTTGGGACAAAACTCCGCTGAATCTCGGTCTGCGCCTCTTGCAGATGATAGACCATCTGAACCAGCACAAGGCACAGCTTTTCTATTACCTGAAACTCCAGGGAAAAGTGGTCAATACCCACCATCTTTACGGCAAATAAAGGGGATGCGAATTTGTTAAACAAAAAAGCGTTTGTAGGGTCGGGATTCAGCAGGTTGAATCGGGTCGTCTAATTAGGTCCAAAAATTTTCTCATCTTTCTTTCCCTGACTGAGGACCTTACCCTCGTCGCTCCCCCGAATATTCAGCATAACACCAAATTTCGCTTTCGGGAAAAGGAATCAGTCAGGAAAAGAGGTTATTTCATCAAACAATGCCGGATTTAAAACAGCGTCCAAGCTGTCCAATTTGAGCTTGAATCCTGCGATGACTTCCAGCATGACCAGATTTGACCATTTTGGCCAGTTGCGAAGAGTTGTGGACGCTTGTCTGTAAGAGAAGATGCGGCTATGCTTGTTACGCCACCCGGAGGTGTTTGAAACGCAGCCCATGCTGTCCAGCCCGAACGCGGATCTACAGAAGTCTTCCATCTGCTGAAGATATTTCCAGAACTGTCAATAGCAAACACCTGGATCCTGTTATCCGAAAGATCACATGCAGCAACATATTTAAACGAGGCTGAAATGGCATTCGGCACAGCAAAAGAAGTCGCGAAAAATATTGCAAAAAAATAGTAATAAATAATTTTTTCATATCATTTCCTCATTTTCTTGATATCATTAACGAAAATCTCTCCACAAAAATGTGGACTTTTATCGTCTTAATTTATCTCTTTCTGATTCAATTCCCATGTTCTCAATCCAGGAGCTAATCGTTAACATTTGAATTATTTTCGAACAAGCTACCAAAATCATAGGGAACTAATGGGTATTGTTGCGTTAAACAACAATTGCATAAATAAAAAAATAACAACCCATTTTTTTCTACCACAATGTAGGTCACTTCGGAACATCTACATTTCAGTACTCTTTTCATCGCTGATCCTCTCTGCACAACATCAAAGTAACCTCTTTTAATGATTGCACTTAAAACAATAGCAAACATTTTGGCATGGTTATTGCTATTATAAAGGGGAAGAGAGTTGGAAAAACATACCAAGAGATGCATTATGAGCACAACAACCACATTGTACGGTGACCTTTCGGGTGTAGAGTTCCGCACCCTTTACTCGAATGGCAAAATGGACGGCTGTCTTGTTACAGAGCCAAATATCCTTAAAACCCCTTATGGCGAACTGATTCCTCAATACGAAGCGGAAGATATGGGAAGACGCAGCGTCAAACCACTCTATTTCCACAAGGATGGATCGCTGAAATCCATTGCCCTGCAGTCGCAAACCATGCTCGAAACATCGGTAGGCATCATTCCGGCAGAACTGGTTACCTTTCATAAAAATGGTAATATCAAAAGAGTCTTTCCGCTTGACGGTAAACTGAGCGGCTTCTGGTCGTGGCAGAACGAATTGACCCTTGCCGGAGCACTCACCTTCAGTTCACCGGTGGGTACACTTACTGCCAAGGTGATAGGCCTGCAATTTTATGAAAGCGGCGCACTGAAAAGCATCACACTCTGGCCAGGCCAGTCCCTCAAGGTTCAAACCCCGGTTGGAGAGGTCACGGTACGAAAAGGGTTGGCCTTCCACGAATCAGGTGCAATCCGCTCATTTGAACCTTTGAAAAAAATCGCTGTGGATACTCCATTAGGAGTCATGACCGCCTACGATAACGAACCAAACGGGATTCATGGCGACATCAACTCCGTTCAGTTCTCAAAGGAGGGATCCATTGAAGCGCTCAGTACTGTTGATCATGAAGTACTGGTTTCGCTGTCGGATGGAAAAAGCATATTGTTCCAGCCCGGAGTAAAAAATAACGTCTGCGGCGATGAACGCAAGGTAAGTGTGCCCATGAAGGTGCGCTTTGAGAAACAGCGGGTGATTTTTAACGACAATCCGCAATGCTCTTTTGATCTCGAACAGTGCAATTTTGAAGTGAGGGCCATTCAGCCTGCAACAAAAGAACCTGCATATTCCTGTGCTGGATAAGCTGTTTTTTTATAGGTCATATAGGTCTCATTGGGCTTATATGACCTATATATTTTTCTAACCACCGGCGTTAAGCCCCGCAATCCACCCTGTTGAAAATGCCGCCTGAAGGTTGAAGCCACCTATCTCTCCGGCGTAGTCGAGCAGCTCACCACATAAATAAAGGTTAGGTACAATCCTTGACTGCATGGTTTTCGGATTTACCTCGCCAAGTGAAACCCCTCCGGCTGAGACCTCTCCCTGATTGAGCGGCACGTCACGCACAAATCCAAGCGGAAAGCGCTTGAGCACCCGAAGCAGTGATTGCCGTTTTTCTTTCAAAAGGGTGCTCCATGTCACATCATCTTGCAGAGCTGCATGGCGCATGATGAACGGCACAAGAGCGGTTGGAATGGTACCATTCAAAGGCTCGCCAAAGGCTCCGTGTTGAGGCGCTATCGGGCAAAACTGCAAAAACTTGCGCACCATCTGTGCTCCATGTTTACGCGTCTGTTGCAGAAGCAGCCCTTCCAGTTCCGCAGGACTATGCTCCGGGAAAAGATCGGCAAAAAGCTCACAGTTGCCACACTCCTTCAATATCTCCGCAATATCGCGTGAAAGCGAAAGTGCCGCAGGTCCGCTGAATCCGCGATGCGTAAAGAGCAGATCAGCACGCCGCTCGGCATTTCTCCTGCCAACCTGGGCGACAACTCCGACCGATCGAAGTGCAATGCCGGAAAGAGAGGCTGGAGGAGGTTTGATGGTAAAAACCGGTGCCAGCGCCGCCGAAGAGTCCTTGAGCGAGTGACCAAAAGCACGGGCAATGGCAAGGCCGTCACCTATCGTGCCTGTCTGGGAATAGGAAACTCCACCGGTTGCCACAATGACAATATCTGCCGTGAAAGATGCACAGGATGCTTTTACAAGAAAGAGCTCATCCTTACGTTCGACACTCTTTACCCGACAGGAAAAGCAGTGCTGCACGGAAGAGTCGCGCAGAAGCTCCTCAAAAGCGATGGCTACAGACGAAGCATCTCCGCTCAGGGGAAAAATTTTGCCATCCGCTCTGACCTCGGTCTCTACTCCCCTTGCATGAAGCAGCTCAAGAAGATCGCTGTTTGAAAAGCCATAAAAAGCATGGCGCAGAAAACGCTGTTCATTGATACGGATAAACCCTTTTTCAAGAAGCTCTTCCGGGCGGCCCTGATGGGTAACGTTGCATTTTCCGCCCCCGGATATCCTTATTTTCGTCCCCGTAGAGGGATTGCGTTCGAGAAGGGTTATGGAACAGGCCTTGCCGGAACGTTCGGCGCTTCTGCGAGCCGCAACAGCCGCAGCCATTCCTGCCGCTCCGCCTCCGATAATGAGAATCGTTGTATGCTGAAGGCCTGATGCCTTTTCTTCCTTTGGTGTTGTTTCGGTTATACTCATAGGGAGATAAAGTTACTCCAGACAAGGGAATCTGCAACATCTCTTTTTTTATTCATACATGCCGGGTGCTTAAAGGGAGTTACTCCCGCACCTTTACCTGCATACCATCCTTCAGTTCATTGCCCGGATGCACCACCACCTTCTGCCCTTCCCTGAGCCCGGTAAGCAGCTCGGCCTGAAAGGTCCCGCGCATACCAATAGTCACCGCCCTGTCAACCGCCCTGCCATTTTCAACCACAAAAAGATGCCAGCTATTTTTACCCCTGAAAAGAGAGCTGACCGGCACCTGAAGCACATTTGGAGCTTCACGGAGCACAATGCTCGTCTGAACGCGGAAATTATCGCCAAGGAGCGGTTCATACTTGCCGAGAACAGCCACAATGTTCACCCGTTTTTCCTCGATACCGAGCGCAGAAACCTTTGTAAATGCTGCAGGCTCGACACTTTTAACCACTCCCTGCAACTCCCCCTCCCCACCCCAGTCCATAATCATCACCCGGCTTCCCGGCTTGACCCTGGTGGCATCAGAAGAGAGTACATCGATGACGATTTCAATTGCCGAAGGATCACCGATATCGACAAGCGGCGTACCGGCAGCCACAAGCCGTTCGCTTTTTTCATGAATCCTGAGCACCTTCCCGTCAACCGGAGAGAGAACATTGACTGGCTTGCCCGATATATGCCGATCAACGATAGCCCGAAGAGCCTCGAAGTTATAGCGGGCCGCATCAACGCCTGAACGCAATTCCTCAGCCTCTTTCTGCAACATCCTGGTCTCGTTCTCTGCAAGTTCAAAACTTTCCTTCGACACAGCCCCTTCCCTGAAAAGGTTCTGATAGCGCACTGAGCGACGTTCAGCCTGAGCAAGCGTCAGTGCAACTCTGTGCTGCCGGGCAATGGCTTCGCCAAGCAGTGCACGTGCCGATCCTGCCCTTGAAGCGGCTTCCCTGTATTCACGTCCGTCAAGCTCAGGAGGGAGCAACGCGGCCACCAAACTCCCTTTCTGGACACTCTCTCCCTCTTTGATTGTCATTCTCAGCAACTTTCCCGTCACAGGAGCAGCAATGACAAAGCGGTCGTTCACACGAGTGACACCTTCGCCCTCAAGAGTTACCTGCAAAGGGCCACGGCGTGCCACACCAAAATCAACAAGAAGAGGAGATGGTCTGAAGACAAAAAAAAGAATGAGTACCGCCACCGCAAGTGAGATCCCAACGATGCGTTGTGTTTTCGAAAGAAGCATAATCTATTCCCTTGTTTTTAACACCTCGACAAGATCAAGGTTTGTAAGGCGCCTTCTGACCAAAAGAGCAGAGACAATCGAGACAAGAACAATAACCACAAAAGCGAACAGAAAGTTAAAAGAGCTGAACACAAGGGGCAACCGGTAAAGTTCAGAACTGAGTGCACGGGCCAGCAGCGCAGAAAGTACAATACCAATAAGAAAGCCCACCGGGATGGCGAAAATGGTCAGCAAAGCCTGTTCCCCAAGAAGAATAAAGGAGATCTCTGCTCTTGTCATTCCAAGCACACGAAGACTCGACAGCTCACGTGCCCGTTCGGAAAGTGAAATACGCGCCCCATTATAAACCACAGCAAAGGCAAGGATACAGGCAAAAGAGGTGAGAATGAGGGTCGAGGTGGTCATGCTCTGGGCAATCAGTTCGTCGAAACTCTCTTTCATCGCCTTCAGCATCATGATGCCCGCAACTCCCGGCATTTTCTTGAAACTTGAATAAAGCTTACCGCTCTTTGACTCGTCAATGCGCAGATATGCCGCGTTCAGCGCTCCTCCGTCCCCGGCAAGGCGATTGAGTGCATCAAGGTTCATGTAGGCTGAAAGGCCAAGAATTTCATCGATAGTGCCACTGACAAGCAACTCTCTATGAAGCTGTTTTCCCTGCAGAAAGTCAATTTGCAGCCGGTCACCCGGCCTGACACCAAGAATATCTGCAAGGGTTGAGGTAAGCACAATACCATCGGGGGGGAGACTGTGCCGACGGTTTGATTTATCCACCAGCCGCTGTAACCCCTCAGCGGATTGGATTCCCTTGATAGTCTGACGACGGACACGATGGCCAAAACTCATTCTTACCGGCTCTTCACGATAGTATTCATGTTCGAGCACCCCGTCGAGGGAGGCCACATTAAAGACAACCGAGGGAGGCATAGGATCATTGAAAATAACCGTAACATCCTCACGATGTTTTTCGTTGAACTCCACCTGCACCATCCGGTCAAGCGAGTCATAGGTATAACGACCGGCAATGAGAATAGCCACGGAAAGGGAGATCATAAGCACCGAAAGTGCCGCTTTCCAGGGGCGGCGTTCAAGGTTGCGCACAATAATCCTCACAGGCACCGGAATCTTGTTCCGCAACACGTCACGATCAAAAAAGCCTGGCTTGTAGATCACTGGAGAATCCGGACGCATCGCTTCAGCGGGAGGGAGCAGCACCGCCTTGCGGACAGCGCCAAGTGCGCCGAAGAGTGCAGCAGCAAAACTCAGCAGAACCGAGAGGGCAACATCTTCAAATCGGAAGTAATAGACCAGCTCGGCAAAATTGTAAAACTCGGAGTAGATGTCCATCAGTCCCCTGCCAAGCCACGCGCCGAGCAGCGTACCAGCAAGCGCTCCAACAGCAGTAGGAATCATGGCAAAACCAAGATAGTGCAATCCTACATCTTGGTTTGAGTACCCCATCGCCTTGAGCACGGCAATCTGGTCGCGCTGGGTCGCTACGATACGACGAAGCACTATGTTCAGCAGAAAAACCGCAACAGCAAGGAAGACGACCGGAAGAAAGGTAATCTGGATACCAACCTGCTTGATCTCGTCTACAATGAACCGGTCAGAGAGATGCTCGCTCCTGCCGTAGGCCCCAAGCGACCCATAGCGCCTGAAAAGATTGTCGAGCTGCATGATGACATCCTTTTCCGATGCTCCGTGAGCAAGCGTCAGCGAGAGGTCGTTGAATGCCCCGCTCATGTTGAGTGCCGACTCAAGTGCCCTGCGGCTCATCCAGAAAACACCGAACCTGCGCTTGTCGGGAAAAAAAGAGCCCGGCTGCACCTCATAGATATACTCGGGAGAGAGGCCCATACCAACAATCAGCAGCTCCTTTTTCCTCCCATTAATCACTGCAGCAATACGATCTCCGGGCACAAGGTGGTTGGCTTCGAGAAAAGGTTTGCTGGCAATCACCTCTTCAGGTTTTCCGGGCTCTATATAGCGCCCTTTTTTCAGAAAAATATCGTTCAGCACTGGCGTCCGGTACTCAGGAATGGAGACAAGCCTCCCGGTAGCCGGTTCGTCAAGTCCCGGAACATCGAGAGTAACGTCAGCATAAATGCGCGTACTGACCGAAGCAACGCCCGGAATACGGCTCACGGTTTCGCGGTAAAACTCCGGCGCACGCTTCACCTGCACAAAAACATCGGCAAACCGAAACCTGTTGTAATAGCGCTCGCGGGAAGCCTCGAGTGAATATTTCACGCTGCTCATGGAAACAAAGACCGATATACCGCAAGCCACAACCGCCGCCACAGCAAGCATCTGGCCCTTGAGGCGCATCAGTTCGCGCAGCAGCTTTATCTGGAGGGGTTTCATCTTTCCGCCTTACCAGACAAGTTCCGAAGGAGACATCCGGGTAAGGTTCCTCCGATCCTCGGAAACCTCTCCGCTGCGCAGCCGCACAACCCGGTCAGCCATACCGGCAATCGACGCGTTATGGGTAATGACGAGGGTGGTAGTACCCAGTTCACGGTTAACCTTCTCGATAACATCGAGTACCAGTTTGCCGGTCTGGAAATCGAGCGCTCCGGTCGGTTCATCACAGAGCAGCAGTTCAGGCCGTTTGGCGATAGCCCTTGCAATGGCCACCCTCTGCTGTTCACCACCTGAAAGTTGCGCAGGAAAATGGTTCAGGCGACTGCCAAGCCCGACAAGCATGAGCGCCTCTTTGGCGGACATGGGATTCTCGGCAATCTCCGTGACAAGCTGCACATTTTCAAGCGCCGAAAGGCTTGAAATAAGATTATAGAACTGAAAGACAAAGCCAATCGAGCGGCGACGATAAGAGGTCAGCTCCGCTTCTGTAGCCGCTGTAATCTCGCGACCATGAAAAAAAAGCTTGCCCGAGGAGGGCACATCCAGGCCGCCGATAATATTGATAAGGGTGGACTTCCCGCTGCCAGAAGCCCCCAGAAGTACAGCAAGCTCTCCCTCATAAAATTCAAGAGAAACATGCTTCAGCGCATCAACCCGCACCTCTCCCATAATGTAAAACTTCGACAGGTCGCTGATACTGAGCACCGCCTTTTGCTGCTTTATGTCCAGGGGATTATCCGGCATTGAAACCAATTATCATTTTCAAACCCATTCTTTTTTTGTCTTGACTGAACTATTGCCAATAACCTTAAGCAACTCAAAAAATGGTAACAAATGGTTTAATACTGAAAGTTGCAACTGGATAACTCAACATTCGCAATTCAGGTGCGGGAAAGATTGGAGAGTCCGTTTCAGACAGAGCTTAAAATAATATAAAATAATAACTTAGCTATCAATATCAGTTAAGCATAAATAAAAAAACCAAAATATTAAATAGAAATCAAAGATGAGCAAGAGCAGAACAGAAAATTGAAAACCAATAAACAGCCCTGCAATAGCTATAAAAAAAAAGAAGAGTGGTATAAATGTGAAAACAAGACCTATATATTGCCTTTTTTTAAATTGGTGCAATGAATTCAACGTTGCACCAATCAAAAAAAATAGATGCATTGATTGCAAAAAAATATTCCTCAACAACTGATTATCCGTGTTGGAAAGTTTATCAAAAGCAATTATCCCAATTAAAAATGTTGTAGATCCGACTATGAGCAGATCAGCAATAATCCTGTATATTCTCATATTTTCAACACCATTCGTGTTCTAACCACTACTAAACATACAACTATAAAAAATCCGAAAAGCCATTATTATTCTCCTTCAAAAAAGTCCTCATCTAATTGCTTAACCTCGTAAGTCGCCTTTTTTTGGACGCCAACATTGTATTGATACATTAAATCAACTAATTTATTTCCGTCAATCAAGATGATTGTATGATGAGCGTCATAAGCTTTTTGATACGCTCCTTTATCAAAATCAGACGTTGTCACAAAAACTCCTTTATTTGTATCACCACTCATTGCGCCAATAAAATTCCTGATATCCTTTTCATGTACTTTATTCGTACCATACCTTTTTGCCTGAATGTAGATTTTATCCAATCCGAGCTTATCTTCGTTTATTATACCGTCAATACCACCATCACCTGATTTTGGAGTTTCAATAAAATCTCCATATCCCATTTCTTTTAATAACTTTAAAACAACTTTTTCAAAATAGTATGGATCAATAGCTTTTAGTTTTTCTAATAAATCATTTTTTACTTGTGCCTCGATTTGCGAAAAACCAGTATCAATCAAGTCTTGTGGAGAAGAATTTAAAATTTCAGTACTATTTGAAATACCTTTATTTTTTTCGTCTGTGTAGAAATCAAAAAATGTTGTTTCGCCTTGAATATCTTTTAGATGTAACTGCCCATTAGTGGAATTCTTCCCTTTCTCAGTAATCTGAACCATACCTCTTTCAGGATAAAATATGTATCCTCCTTTTTTCAGATATGACTTCCCCCATGCAATCCTGTTTAAAATGAGTGTCTCCCCACTTTTTGTCTTTTGATCCAATAATTCCTTTGGAAGAGAAGAATAATATTTATCAACAACTTTTTTAAGTAACACTCTATGGTGTACTATCTCGCCATTACTTAAAACATCAAGTATTGGATTAAAAGTATCATGAAATTTTGGCAATTCTTCCTGGTTCATTCTGGCAATGTTTATTAAGTGAATTATTATTTCAATAATTTCCTCGCAGAAAGAAAATCTCCAGATAGCAGTTATTCAAATCTCCCCAGCGGAAGCAACTATCAGTCATCCAAACTTCGCACCATGCACACAGCCGTGCATGGACAGAGAAAGCGGAACTCGGCAGTAGCTTGCATGGCTGGCGGAAGGCTCTCACGCGAACAAATCGAGTATCCCCGTCGGGCGAAAAACTCCCTCGCTGTAGTGGTCAGAAGGTAGAGGCGTTTGACTCCGGCATTGCGTGCATAAGACTCAACTCTGTTGCATAACAGGGTGGCAATCCCCCGGTTTCGCTCATCTGCACTGACGCAGAGTGAGCGCAACAATCCATTGCTTCCAGGCAATTCAACCCCGACTGTTCCAACAAGCGTATCTTTCTCCCATGCCAGTATAAAATGCTCGATATGTTCACCAACATCCTCGCAGGGAAGGCCATTTGCCCTCAAGAGCGCTTGAACCACCTGCAGATCATTCCTGCTGGCCATTGAGAAGGTGATGCTGTCAATCAAATGACTGGTAGAATCGCCGGTGTCAGGCTGTGAAGTATTGCTTGAATTCATCTGAGGGTTTACGATCAGAGTAGATGTAGAGAGAGGTTCCAATGGGGTCGATGATCGAAAACCCCCGGTCTCCCCAGGGATGATCTTCAAGGGGCATGGCTGTTTTCACGCCCTCGCCGAGAAGCCTGGCATGCTCTGCATCGACATCGTCAACCCTGAAGTTGAGCATAACTCCCTCTGCCCGAAATTCCGCCATTCCCTCTTGAGGCAACATGAACTGAATTGAAGGACCATCTCCTCCAATACTTAGGTTGACATACCAGCCGCAATCAAAAATGGCTTTTGCCCCAAAGTGACGCTGGTAAAAATCACGGCAGCCATCGACACTCTTTGTGACGAAGCAGGGCGACAATTCGCGAGTGTTCATAAACTCTCTCTCCGTTTGCTTCTTTTCAGCAATATAATTGATGGCAACTGCTTTCAGTAAATCGCATAGCCTTTTCACCAGCAAGAGATACTTTTTCGGTAGTTTGAGAGCTACGTTATGAAAGCTGTC
>SESG01001410.1_pt1 | contig 17880 bp, 11 predicted proteins | sample 3171421 | NCBI WGS metagenome assembly SESG01 (sample SAMN10866946, study PRJNA518727) | freshwater metagenome | biome: subpolar coniferous forest; feature: holomictic lake; material: water; isolation source: holomictic Lake 227, 6 m and 8 m depth | place: Canada: near Kenora, Ontario | collected... | reverse complement strand
GAACCTACGAATTACAAGGCTCTTATGGTTCACAAACTGCTTACAATGGTACGATCGGATTCTTGCAATCTGGTATTGCAAACCCCAATTTGAGATGGGAAAAGTCCAATACTGTGGAGGTAGGATCTGATATGGGATTCCTTAACAACAGAATCACCGCCTCTGTTGCCTATTATAACAGAAATACGAGCGACAAGATTGCAAGTGTTTTACTTCCTACCTCTTCAGGTGTATCCAGTGTTCGTACGAACAATGGAAGTATGAAGAACCTCGGTTTGGAAATTGAAGTTGCCGGCCGAATCATCCAGAAAAAAGATCTTCAATGGCAAGTAAGTTTAAACGCCTCGAGCAACAAGAATATTGTCACCAAACTTCCTTTTAACGGGAACCAAAACAACAGACAAGGTGGTCAGCAAATTTTTGATCCTTCCTCCAATAGTTTAATCTGGGTTGGCGGTTACCAGGAAGGTCAGGAGTGGGGTGAGGTATATGGATTTGAAAACGAGGGAATCATCAGAAACGCAACTGATTTAGCCAATTACAATAAAGTTGACCTAGCAGCAGGACAAGTTTGGTACAACGCTTCTGCCGGTAAAAGGGTAGCGAGCCAGAAAATCATGACCCAAAAGGGATTGACACTCGCAGGTGGATGGATTCCGACTCAAATGGGTGATGTGATGTGGAAAGACATTGATAAAAATGATACGATCGATACCAGGGACATGGTTTCACTCGGAAAGCAGATTCCACGTTGGACAGGTGGTGTAACATCTACCTTAACCTATAAGAATTTCACTATAAATGTTCGTACGGACTTTGCTTTGGGACACATTCAAATGGATGCAATGCAGCTCTGGGCATTGAGTTGTGCACAAGGAGAATTTGCTCCAACGACTTATGTTAATGACACATGGACACCCACTAATACGAATGCCACTTATCCCAGATATGTTTGGGCAGACCAGCTGAACACTAAGAATTATGACCGTCCGAGCAGTATGTTCTGGAGAAATTCCAGTTACCTGTCGTTCAGGGAAGTCTCCCTGAGTTACAAGCTTCCTTCCTCTCTCTTAAAGAAAGCTAAGATCGGCGGTTTGGTGTTAACTGTTTCCGGGCAAAACCTTGGATATATTAAGGATAAACAGCTGAATTTCCCTGAACGCAGTGGAAATCAGAATGGCGCCTATACCATTCCGACCCAGTTAATCCTTGGCGCAGACATTACTTTCTAATAAAAAATTACAATATACTTTAGAAAAGGAATATGAAAAAGATTAAATATTTTATCATAGCGGGTCTCATTGCATTTGCTGCCTTCTCTTGCAAAAAGACGCTGGAACTCGCTCCGGAAGATTATTTTGGCGATGGAAACTTCTGGCAGAATGAATCTCAGGTCACCAATTTCATGGTGGGAATTCATAAGCAATTGAGAGACAATCAGTTTATGCTGCTTCGATTGGGAGAAATGCGTAGTGGAATTTATAGCAATGTCGATCGTCAGAGTACCTCTCTGAATGAATTGCCGATCATAGAACAAAGGATTGACGAAAACTCATCCGGCATTAGCTCCTTTGCAGGTTTGTATAGTCCAATTTTGCAGGTCAACCTTTTTATTCAAAAGGTTAATGCGGTCACCTTTCTGACTGATGCCAAGAAGAATTATCTTCTTGGACAGGCTTACGGTTTAAGGGCTTTTTACTATTTCCATCTACTTCGCACGTATGGAGGCGTTCCACTTCGTTTGGAACCTGAGGTCTTAAACGGGAATACAGATCCTGTTCTTCTTCGGAAAGCCAGGGCAACAGAACCTGAGGTGCTGGCTGCCATCAAAAGCGATGTTAGCAAATCGGCAGGACTATTTGGTAGCTCAGCCAGTCCCGCTGATAAAAGCCAGTGGGGCCCCAAGGCAACTTTAATGCTAAAAGGCGAAGTGATGTTGTGGTCTGCAAAAGTATATGGTACAACAGCTGATTTAACTGAAGCTAAGTCTGCACTTAATGCGATCACTGGAAACAGTCTGATGCCAAGTTTTGCCAATGCATTCGCTTTCAGTCAGAAAAACAATGCTGAAATAATCTTCGCTCTGCGTTTTCTGGTTGGTGAGGCAGAAATGACAGGTGTTTCACAATACCTTTATTCTACCTTTAATTTTGATAACCTGCATTACAAAGATTCATTGGCCAGCGGTCCGCTGTTAATTGATCCGCTAAATATTGCAGCCACCAATGCACAGCAGATCATTCAACGGTACGGTTATACTTTTGAATTGTTTAAATCGTATGCGGTCAACGACAAACGGAGAGATGCTACCTTCTATGATTATTATAAAGTGACCAAGGTTCCTTATGCCATAAACATCCGGAATACAGCCCTCGTCAAATTCATCGGAACCATCAATGCCAATAAAAGATACTTTACCGATGATTGGCCAATTTACCGCGAAGCCGACCGCCTTCTGATGCTGGCTGAGATTGCCAATGCCGAAGGCAGCGATCCTTCAGGATTTATCAAGTCTATCAGGGACCGTGCTTTTGCCCCTGCGGCAGATCCAACACCATTTGTAAACTCAACCAAGGACAAAAACGAACTGGCGATCTTCTCAGAACGTATGAAAGAGTTCGTACATGAAGGAAAAGCATGGTATGACCTGAGAAGAATGAAATATGGAGCAGATCCTTTAGTATTCAAAAGTGCCAGCCATGGTTATGGTGTTTTGGATAAAACATTGAAGTCCTATATGATTTTATGGCCCATCGATAAAGCGATCTGGACGAACGATCCAACGGTTAACCAAACGCCCGGGTATCCAACTTCCAAGCCGGCCAATTGAATCACTTTTTAGTTGAAAATAGCAGTACATTGGGTATATTCACAACCTGATGTACTGCTTTATATGCAATCAAACGGGAACATCAATCTGAAGACAACCAATTTTTTTGTATGGGCAGCCATGCAAATCAGCCAACTATTTTCGATTATGGAAACTATTTTCGTTTTGTTTTTCGCCCTTTTGTTTTCGGTTCAATGTACCAAAAGTATGCCTGCAGAAGGGTATCCTTCGAAAATATCCAGCGTTCAGCTAACGCCGGTTGGCATCCCATTTTTGATTGGGAAACCTGAAATGTCCTTGTATGAGATGAAAATCGATTGTGAGGAAGGCACAGGAATAACAGAGCTGAAAAACATCACCATTAACTTTAGCGCGGACAGTCACCCGGATTGTATTTCCACGCTGACGGTGTCAAATGCCGATGTCGATCATTCAAATTTTGGTGTGACACAAAATGTGGAAATCCAAACCGCTTTTTCAGGAAACCGGGCAATAGCCACCGGTGCAAATTTCTTTCTTCTTAATTTTGCACTTAAGCCGAATGTGAAACTTTCTGAATATTTTGAAATTCAGGATATTGTCGTTTCTTTCGGAAACAATCAAAGCATTAAAATTAAACCGGAATCTAAATTCGTTTACCGTCCAACTTTGTTGCTCCGTGAAGCTGGTCAGGATCAGACGAATACCTACCGAATACCGGGATTAGCTACAACCAACAAGGGCACCCTGATCGCCGTTTATGACAACCGATACCAGGGAGGCGGAGACCTTCAGGGTGATATTGACGTGGGAATGAGCCGCAGCACCGATGGAGGCCAAACCTGGGAGCCTATGAAAGTGGTGATTGACATGGGGACATTCAACGGATTACCGCAAAACCAAAATGGGGTGGGTGATCCAACTGTATTGGTTGATCAGAACACCAATACCATCTGGGTCGCCGGATTATGGGTGAGCGGGATACCGGGACAATCGGCCTGGAACGGATCCAAACCGGGTATGAAACCCGACGAGACGGGTCAGTTTATTCTGGTTAAAAGTGAAGATGACGGAATTACCTGGTCACAACCCATCAACATCACCTCACAGTGCAAGCGACCTGAATGGAATCTTTTCTTTCAGGGACCAGGCAAGGGCATTACCATGAAAGACGGGACTCTTGTGTTTCCGGCACAATACAAGGATGAGCAAAAAATCCCGTTTTCAACCATTATTTGCAGCAAGGATCATGGCAAAACCTGGACTGTCGGGACAGGTGCCAAATCAAATACCACCGAGTCTCAGGTAGTTCAGTTGCCCGACGGAAGCCTGATGCTCAACATGCGTGACGACCGCAACAAAACAGAAAAAGGGAATGACAACGGCAGGGCAGTCTCTGTTACCAACGATCTTGGCAAGACCTGGACGGTACATTCTTCCTCCAATTCAGCTTTGCAAGAGTCCAATTGTCAGGCAAGTCTTATATCAGCCAAAGTACTTGTTGGCGTAATATCAAAAGAGGTCCTCTTTTTTTCCAATCCGAACGATAAAAATTTGAGGGCTCACATGACCATCAAAGCAAGCCTAGATGGCGGTGTCACATGGCCTGTTGCTTGTCAGACAGAATTGAACAGTGCCGATTCGTTCGGTTATTCGTGCCTGACCATGGTCGATGAAAATACATTGGGTATTCTCTTCGAAGGAACAAAGAACCTCTATTTTCAGAAAATATCAGTATCCCAATTATTGGGAAATACCAGCAAATAAAAAATGAAGGCTATCCTGAACAAATATCGTTTTGATGGAAGAATTGTCAGGATTCTGTCGTTGCTGTGTTTATTCCTTTTTTGCCTAGTCTTTTCAGGGGTGGGAATGACGAAAGTTCCTGCTTTGATTCCTATGCCTCAGAAGCTGGTTTGGAATGGTCAGAAGTTTAAAATTGGCAAGGATTTCACGGGTTTGGTTCAACGACTCACTTCTGCTCTGCCTGCTGTTCCCATGAATCCGAAAGAGGCTTATACTCTCGCTGTTACTGCCGATTCGGCCATTCTTACCGCAACCACCACCGAAGGACTCTTTCGCGGGCTTCAAACTGTCAGGCAGCTGACTTTTGAGGAGAAGGGCGAGCGAATTGTGGCAGGATGTTCCATTACAGACTGGCCTGCTTTCAGTATCAGGGGATTCATGCAGGATGCAGGAAGAAATTTCATGCCTTTGCCGATGCTGAAGGAGCAGATTGATGTGATGGCTGCCTATAAATTGAACGTATTCCATTTTCATCTTACCGACAATCCGGGATGGCGTCTCGGGAGTAAAAAATATCCCCAGCTCAAGGCAGCAAGCTCCATGAGCCGTTGGCCGGGTAAATACTATTCACAGGAAGATTTTCTTCAAATCCTAAATTATTGTGGTGAAAGGTACATTACCATGATTCCGGAACTTGATATTCCCGGACATTGTGAAGCATTCCGAAAGGCCTTTGCCATTGATTCCATGAGTGATCCCCGGGTGAAGCCTATTCTTTTGGATCTGATAGATGAATTATGCAGCCTGGCGCCAAAGGAGAGAATGCCTTTCCTGCATTTAGGTACGGATGAAGTCTGGCAAAAACACGAACGCCCGGCTCCTGGCCTTCTGGCTGCACTGATTGAACGCGTCAGATCGAATGGCAGAGAAGTCATCGTATGGAGTCCGGGACAGCCAATCGATCATGATCAAACCTCCATTACCCAACTTTGGTCGGCCGCCGGGAAGCCGAAGGAGGGGCATCCGTACATCGATTCACGCCTCAATTACCTCAATCACCTGGATCCGCTTGCGGGAGTTGCCCAGTTGTATTTTGACAGAATATGCAACAAGGCACATGGTGATTCACTTGCTTTGGGTGGAATCTTGTGTTGCTGGAACGACAACAACGTCACCAAGCCCTATGATATTTTGGTTCAGAATCCGGTGTATCCGGGATTGATTACCTACAGTGAAACTTCCTGGAAAGGACAACCTGTTGATTTGGGTGATCAATATCTGGCCAAACTACCATCCTCTGACCATCCATTATTTGAGCAATTTAAGGAGTTTGAATCGCGGATGATTCTTCACAGGGATCTTTTTTTCAAGGGAAAACCATTCCCGTACATCCGTCAGTCTGAGATGGAATGGAGCCTGATCGGCCCCTTTGACAACCATGGTGATGCCAAAACCATCTTTCCTGTCGAAAATTCCATACAAAAAAATTATACGGTGGACGGACATAATTTTAACTGGCAAGGACCTGTTCACGGCGGAACCATACACATCAGGCATTTTTTCGGCTATCCCTCCTGGTTGGCAGAGAAAACCGGTACCGTCTATGCAGCAACGAATATCTGGTCTCCCAAGGATCAGGTGACAAGTTGCTGGATAGGCTTCCACGACTGGTCGCGTTCCGGTGGGCGCAGGGGAGGACCTCTGCCTGAGCAAGGCGAGTGGCATACTACTGTTCCGCAAGTGTGGCTGAACGGTGAAGTCATTGCTCCTCCTATATGGAAGCATCCTGGGCTTGGAGCCAAAACAGATGAGATTCCGTTTGAGGATGAGAATTATTTTTTCCGCGAACCAAAGGAGATCCGGCTCAAAAAAGGATGGAACAGGGTTTTGCTAAAGATTCCTCAAAATGGAAAGTCGTGGAAATGGATGTTTACCTTCGTTCCTGTTAAGAAAGAAAATGGACGGATCACAGAGGTGGAGGGATTGAAATATTCAACGAATCCACAACTCAGTTCGGGTGAATTCAAACTGGCTCCGGTTTTCGGTGAGCACATGGTTTTTCAACAAAATCAACCAATTGTCATTGGTGGCATGGCCGGTGTCAACGATCAGATTGAGGTCTTTTTCGGGAAAAATGCCTCGAAATGTACCGCCGATCCAATGGGTAGCTGGAAATTGAATATGCCTATTATTCCAGCAGGAGGACCTTATCCGTTGCAGATTTTGGTCAACGGCAAAACCGTCATCGATTGGAAAGATATTCTGGTTGGTGAGGTCTGGTTCTGCTCCGGACAATCCAATATGCTGTTCCGACTGGATCAGTCAGAGAATGGGAGTAAAGAATCTGATGTAGCGACAGTCGATCAGCTTCGTCTCATGAATGATCGCGGAATCGCCGAAACATCTGACATTTCCTGGGATTCAGCCACATTGAATAAAATAAACAGTCACCAGTATTTTGAAGGGGCATGGCAAAAATGCAGCCAGGAAGAAGCTGCCGGGTTTTCGGCCATTGCCTACTATTTTGGAAAGAAGTTGAGAGAAAAACTTCAGGTACCGGTGGGATTAATCCAGGTAGCCGTGGGAGGAGCACCTGTAGAGTCCTTCATCGACCATCGAACCATTCTTTCAAGTCCGGTGCTGTCCAATATTTTGACCGACTGGCTCAGCAATGACCTTGTCATGGATTGGTGCAGGCAGCGTGCGCAGAAGAATGTTTCTCCTTTGATCCCGGCCATACAACGACATCCTTATATGCCTTCCTATATTTTTGATGCAGGAATTTCAACTTTCAAAGGTTTCCCGGTCAGGGGAGTCATCTTTTACCAGGGCGAATCGAATGCGCACAATTCTGAATTTTACGAGGTTGCTTTTCCTGAACTGGTCAAATCATGGAGAGCTTTCTGGGACAATCGGGAGCTGCCATTTTTTTATGCCCAGTTATCATCCATTCAACGTCCGGGTTGGGAAAAGTTCAGGGACACCCAGCGAAGAATGGCCGCATCCATTCCATTTTCCGGCATGGTTGTCACTTCCGATCTCGGAGATTCACTGAATGTGCACCCAATCAGAAAAAAAGAAGTGGGATTGCGTTTTGCGAATCTCGCCTTGCACAATGTGTACGGGATGGCAGCAAGTCCGGTAAGTCCTGAGCTGAGAAGTGTGGAAAAGAACAAAGACCATCTGGTTCTGAGTTTTGTCCATGCAGGTGAGATCAAGACGTCTGATAGTTCTTTGCCGCGGGAATTTGAAGTTGCCGGTTCGGATGGGATATTCAAGACCGTACCGGTCAGAATTTCAGGAAATCAAATAATTGCAGATACGAAAGGATTGGATCCCGGAGTGATCCGATATGGCTGGAAGCCTTTTTCACGGGGCAATGTGGTCAATGAAGCCAATCTTCCGTTGTCTACTTTCACATACCTAATCAATATTTTAAAAAAAATACCATGAATCGATTTGAAGGATTGATTGCAGCTCCTTTTGCGCCGATGAGTGCATCCGGTGATGTCATGTACGATCGCATTGAAAGTTACTATGATTTTTTAGATAAGAACAGGATTGTCGGAGCGTTTATCAACGGTTCAACCGGCGAAGGCGTCTCCCTTTCCCAAAAAGAAAAAATGAAAATCGTTGAGGAATGGACCAAAAGAGCTAAAGTGAGGAAAACCGTCAAGGTGATCACGCTCGTTGGTGGTACCTCATATGTTGAGTGCATCGAAAATGCCATTCACGCACAAGAGCACGGAGTTGCTGCGATTGCCCTGCTTGCGCCCTATTATTTTAAACCTGCCAACGCGAAACAACTTGCAGAATTCGTTTCTAAAGTTGCGGAAAAGGTGCCAGATCTGCCCGTTTATTTTTACCATATTCCGGTTTTGTCGGGTTGTTATGTTCCTATGATTGATTTTTTGAGAGAGGCCGCTCCGTATATTCCCAACCTGGCAGGCATCAAATATACCCACGAGGATTTTATGGATTTTTTGAGTTGTACGCATTTCATGGAGGGAAAGTACGAGATGATGTGGGGGCGTGATGAGAATATGCTTTCTGCGCTGATTTTAGGAACCAGAAGTGCCGTGGGAAGTACCTTCAATTATGCCGCACCTGTCTATCTGAAGATGATCGAGGCATTTGACAGGGGAGATTTTGCAGCAGCCCGTAAACTTCAGCAACAATCGATTGATATGATTATGTTGTTGGGAAAATACGGTGGCATTGCTACCGGAAAGGCCTACATGCATTACATCGGTTTTGATTGCGGCCAGTTCAGGACGCCGGTAAAGAATATGGGACACGATAAATATGAGAAATTCAGTGATGATGTCAGATCGCTTCAGATGGAACACCTGTTTTCGAAGGTATAAGCCTGAAAACCGGAAATGGTTGAGTGTATTATTCTTCTTTTTATTCATTGGTTGCAGTTCTGATATAATGATGGATTGGAAAAGTTGTCCGCCTATACCGCCACGAAACGGAATGGCCACCCAGTTTGGCCTTGCCGGACCGGTTTCCGGTGCAAGTGGAAATTATATACTGGTGGCAGGTGGCGCTAATTTTGAAAATGGAATGCCCTGGCGAGGCGGTGTAAAAGCCTACCACGATGAGATCTTTTTGCTGGAAGAAAAATCTGATGGTTCACTATCCTGGAAAGAAAACCAGATTAAACTTCCTTTACCGCTGGCCTACCCGGCCTGTGTTACTTTGAAAGACAGGTTCATCAGTATCGGAGGGGAAAATGACCATGGCCCCCTGAGTAAAGTATTGAGTTATACGTTTGCGGATGGTACGGTACAAATCGATTCCCTTCCGGACCTCCCTGATGAACTTTCCTCACTGGGCGCAACAGTTGCCGGGGATCAGATTTACGTGGCAGGCGGATTGGATAAAAACGGCGCTACCGGAGGATTTTTTTCACTTTCACTTTCCCATTTGGAACTAGGATGGAGTAAATTGCCCGGGTTACCGGTGGTTCTTTCCCACGCGGTAGTGGCGGCACAGTATGACGGACATGAAATTGCTGTTTTCGTGATTGGTGGGAGGAATAAAAAAGGTGATTTGACCGAATTTCTCAGTTCGGTATTTAAATTTACCCCCTCAGATCAGAAGTGGGTCAGGGTGGGGGATCTGCAGCATGAAGGCAAACCCGTCTCAGTTTCTGCGGGAACAGGCATTGCATTCGGGAACAATCAGATCCTGCTTTTCGGTGGCGACAGGGGATTTTTCTTCAACCAAACTGAACGAATGAATATTGAAATTGCTTCCGTGTCGGATCCTGTCCGAAAGGATAGTCTATTGAAAAGAAAGGATCATTTCCTGACCAATCATCCCGGTTTCTCCAACCTGATTTTGGTATATAACACCCTAACAGGAAAATGGGCTGAAGCAGGTGAAATACCCGGGAATGCTCCTGTGACAACCGTCGCCTATTCCTGGAAAGGAAAAATAGTGATACCTTCCGGTGAAATTAGGCCAGGAGTAAGAACCGACAAAGTCATCATGGTAGAGATGAAGGAGAATTGAATTGAAGGCGGGAGAAGTTGAGAGTTGAGAACTACGAGTTGAAAGTTACCTCAGTCCATGAGCGCGGAGCAATTGACGACTAGGATGACTTGGACGACTGGGACGAAGATGGGAAAATGAGATAATGAGAAGATGGAAAATGCGGTAAAGGCTGAATGAGGCGAAGGTAGAGACGTTGCATGCAACGTCTCGGATGAAAGAAGAGAACGGTTCCTTAGCGGAGTCAAAGGGCTCTGTATAACTCTGTGTAATTATAATTATTTCAGATTTTAATATGGAAAAGGATTTCAAAAAACTAGCAGAACAGTACAAGAATGAGCTGCTCAACAACGTGGTTCCATTCTGGATGTCAAACTCGGTTGACAAAGAGTGCGGAGGATTTTTGACCTGCCTCGATCAAGCGGGTAAAGTATTTGATACAGATAAATTTGTCTGGCTGCAGGGCCGCGAGACCTGGATGTTTGCTTCCCTTTACAACAACATCGAGAAAAAACCTGAATGGCTTGAAATGGCTGAGCACGGTGCCCAATTTCTGATCAGTCATGGACGAAATTCCGAAGGTGCATGGTATTTCTCCCTCGACAGGGAAGGCCGGCCACTGGTGGAAGCCTACAATATTTTCTCCGACTGCTTTGCCACCATGGCATTCGGTCAGCTTTCTATCGCTACCGGCAACGAAGAATATGCGCAAATTGCGAAGACTACCTTTGAAAATATATTGAAAAGGAGTGACAATCCCAAAGGGAAATATAACAAGACCATAGGAGCAAACCGTCCGCTGAAAGGATTCTCATTACCAATGATTCTCTGTAATCTTTCGCTTGAAATAGAGCATCTGCTTCCAAAAGATATGGTGGAAGAGACCATCGAAAGATGCATCCATGAAGTGATGGAGGTCTTTTACGACGAGAAGAGCGGTTTGATCATGGAAAATGTACATCCGGACGGCAGTTTCTCCGACTCCTTTGAGGGCCGTTTGCTCAATCCCGGTCATGCCATCGAGTCCATGTGGTTTATTATGGACCTTTCTGTGAGGTTAAAACGGCCTGAACTGGCAGATAAGGCAGTAAAAATAATTTTGCTTACCTTGCAGAACAGCTGGGATAAAGAATTTGGCGGAATCTTCTATTTTCTTGATTGCAAAGGTTATCCTCCGCAACAATTGGAATGGGATCAGAAACTCTGGTGGGTGCACATTGAAACGTTGATCAGCCTGATAAAGGGGTATGCCCTGACCGGAAATCAGGAGTGCCTCAGATGGTTCGAAATTGTGCACGACTATACATGGTCTCATTACCCTGATGCGGAAAACGGAGAGTGGTTCGGCTACCTGAACAGAAGAGGAGAAGTTCTTTTGCCTTTAAAAGGAGGAAAGTGGAAAGGATGTTTCCATGTTCCGCGCGGATTGTATCAAATTTGGAAAACTCTGGAGTCTATTGAAAAAACATAGGAATAGGATGTTTGTTTGAAAAATTCAGACCGTTTGAAATCCTTACAATATGATGCAATCCTTCAAAATTTCCATCCCATTCCATTTTTTCTGACATCATTAACTACTAACTACGAATGACAAAAGAACAGTACAAGAAAATTTATCCATGGGTGGTGGTGGCACTGCTCTGGATGGTTGCCCTCCTGAATTACATGGATCGCCAGATGCTTTCAACTATGAAGGTGGCGATGATGGGTGATATTCATGAACTTGAGAAAGCCGAAAATTTTGGGCGATTAATGGCCATCTTCCTTTGGATCTATGCCCTCATGAGTCCGATGGCAGGTCTGATCGCCGACCGTGTCAATAGAAAATGGCTGATAGTTGGCAGTCTGGCTGTTTGGTCGGGTGTGACTATGGCCATGGGATATGCGACTACTTTCGATCAATTGTATGCACTCCGTGCACTGATGGGAGTTAGTGAAGCGTTGTACATTCCTGCCGGACTGGCTTTAATCACTGATTATCATAAAGGAACAACCCGCTCGCTGGCTGTTGGAATCCACCTGTCAGGTCTGTATCTCGGCCAGGCACTGGGTGGTTTCGGCGCTACTGTGGCCCATTCCTATTCCTGGCAACAGGCATTTCATCTTTTTGGTTTGATCGGAATCTGCTACAGTCTGGTACTGGTATTCTTTCTGAAGGAAAAGCGGATTCTGGTTGTTGAGAGAAAGAAAACGACTTTCATCGATGGGTTAAATTCCGTCAAAAACAGTCTGGGTATTCTGTTTGGAACACTGAGTTTCTGGGTGATTCTGTTTTATTTTTCGGCACCGAGTTTTCCGGGTTGGGCAGTTAAAAGCTGGATGCCTACTCTTTTTTCACAAACGCTGAAAATCGACATGTCATTGGCCGGTCCGATGGCGACTGTAACGATAGCCGGTTCATCGCTGATAAGCGTTATTCTTGGCGGAATTTTGGCTGACAGATGGATCACTGTCAACTTGAAAGGCCGAATCTACACGGGTGTAATCGGTTTGACCCTGATGGTGCCGGCACTCATTTTTCTTGGTTACGGAACCGGATATCTGGGAATCATCGGAGGAGCCGTATTGTTCGGATTGGGCTTTGGAATGTTCGATACCAACAGCATGCCTATACTGTGCCAGTTTGTATCACCGCGACACCGCGCTGCGGCCTACGGGTTGATGAATATGGCTGGAATTTCGTGTGGAGCCTTGATTACTATTTTTCTGGGTAAATCAACTGACGCAGGAAGTCTTGGCCATGATGTAGCCTTGTTGGCGATACCCGTTGTGATGGCCATTGTTCTGCAGCTTGTTGTTTTGAAACCGAAATTTGCAGACAAAACTGAAGACTAACGCTATTTTTTGATTCGATAAGTGCCTTTTTCACCTTGTGTTACTTTGGGTTAAACCATTTGTCCTTTTTTGGAAAAATTTAACCGAAAAGATCTCAAAGTCTTTTATTTTCACAATTTCAATTTCCATTACCATGCGTCAACTTATTTTAATCGTATTTCTATTATTTTCCCTGATTTCTGTAGCTCAGGTATCCAAATTCGGAACCTATTACGATCAGCGCAAATCTCTTTTTGAGTTACTTCCGGATACAAAGAATGAGGTGGTTTTCCTTGGGAACAGTATCACTGACGGTTCTGAGTGGTGCGAGCTGCTGAGGAACAAACACGCCGTAAACAGGGGAATCAGTGGTGACACCAGCGAAGGGGTCTACAATCGTTTGTACCAGGTCACCAAAACACAGCCTGCGAAGGTATTCCTGTTGATCGGTATCAACGACCTGTCCAAAAATATCTCCCCGGATACGGTTTTTGTCAATATTGTGAAGATTGTTTCGACGATCACCAAGCAATCACCTAAAACGAAGGTGTATGTTCAGAGTATTTTTCCGGTGAACAATACGTTTAAAACATTTGCATCCCATACCAGCAGGACTCCACAGGTAATGGACATCAATGAGAGGCTAAAAAATATCTGCCCGAAGCTGGGCGCGACTTACATTGATTTGTTCAGTGTGCTTAAAAATCCGAACGACGACCTGCTCAACCCCATGTTCACCAATGACGGTCTGCATCTGCTTGGATCAGGATATCAGGCCTGGGCGAAAACGATCCAGCCCTATCTTTGAGGCATAAGTTGTGAGTGATGAGTTATAACTTATCACTCACAACTTATCGCTACTTCCCAATATATTCCACGATCCAGTCACCTACTGCCGAAGTAGAAAGTGCCTCGGATTTGTCGTCGGTAAGGTCTTCTGTGACAGCACCGGCTTCCAGGGAGGCTTCAACCGCCTTGCGAATCAATGCTGCTTCCTCGTTGAGGTGGTAGGCATATTCAAAAAGCATCGCCGCGGATAAGATCGTTGCACATGGATTGGCAATGTTCTTGCCTGCCGCTTGCGGGTAGGAACCATGGATGGGTTCAAAAACGGAGGTGTGAATACCAATGGAAGCGGAAGGCAGCATTCCGAGTGAACCCGCAATGACACTCGCTTCGTCGGTCAGGATATCCCCAAACAGATTTTCGGTCACCATCACATCGAAGCTTTTTGGCCACTGAATGATTTGCATGGCGGCATTGTCAACGAACATATAATCGACCACCACTTCAGGGTACTGTGGCTCCATCTCCTTGGAGATTTGTCGCCAAAGGCGTGAAGTTGCCAAAACATTTGCCTTGTCGACCACGGTAAGTCTCTTCTTGCGTTTCATGGCAAATTCGAAAGCTAGTTTCAGAATTCGCTCCACCTCCATGCGGGTATAGATACAGGTGTCATAGGCAGTATTTCCGTCTTCGCTGCGACCCTGAGGTTGTCCGAAATAGAGTCCGCCGGTGAGCTCGCGGATGGTCACAAAATCGGCACCTTCAACGCGGTCGGTCTTCAATGGCGATTTGTCGAGAAGGGAAGGGAAGATGATTAACGGGCGAATATTGGCATACAATCCAAGTTTCTTGCGCATGGCCAGCAATCCTTGTTCGGGGCGCACTTTGGCGGAAGGATCATTGTCGAAACGGGGATGCCCGATGGCTCCAAAAAGAACCGCATCCGATTTCATGCACAGCTCGTGAGTTTCGTCGGGATAGGGATTGCCGGTAGCGTCGATGGCTGCAGCGCCAACAAGGCCTTCCGTGGTATGCAGTTCATGACCAAATTTCTTTGCTACAGCTTCAGTAACTCTCAATGCCTGTGCTACAATTTCCGGCCCGATTCCGTCTCCGGCCAAAACAGCGATGTTCAACTTCATAGATTCTATTTATATTGTTTGAAATATTTCAAATTTGTCTCAGTATTTCCCGATTAAATCAACGATTATTTTCTTTATTTACCTTGCCTGATTGGATTGACACGACAAAATTAAACCTTATTACCTTAATCGGACATTTCATTTCAAGTCCAACATTCACCTTCTTAATAATTGAATAAGGTTGAATGATCAGGATTCATGTTTTCTACTAAGGTTTATTCAATTAAAATAAGGTTTATATAATAATATTTTTCTCAGTTATCCTAATTCAATATTGTTTAATTATCGAATTGCCGAATTATCGAATTATCAATAAACCTGTCCTTCACTTTCGATGATATTCAGCATTTTGATGGTAGCTTTGATGGCGGCTGCAGTCTGATCGGGATCCAGTCCCCGGGTTTTGAATTCACGTCCAAGCTCCCAGGTGATTAGGGTCTCTACGAGTGCATCCGTCTTCCCGCCCGGTGGAATGGTAACGGTATAATTGACCAATGCAGGCATTTTCTTGTGCAGTTTGTGGTAAATCTTCTGAAGCGCGTTCATGAATGCATCGTACTGACCATCGCCTGATCCTGCTTCCTCGTATAACTCTCCGTTCAATTCAATACAAACCGTTGCCATGGGTCTGAGTCCGAGGGCATGCGAGATGGCATAATTCCGGAGCGTGATCTTTTCAAAGATCGTCTCACTTTTGAGCACGTCTGAGAGGATGTAAGGCAAGTCCTCGGAAGTCACAGATTCTTTTTTATCCGCCAGTTCAATTACCTTGTCCGTCACCCTTTTCAGGTTTTCCGGATCGAGCCTGATACCCATGTCTTCCAGATTTTTGGCGATATTGGCTTTGCCGGAGGTTTTGCCAAGTGCGTACTTCCGGGTACGGCCGAAACGTTCAGGAAGAAGATCATTGTAATAGAGGTTGTCTTTGTTGTCTCCGTCGGCATGAATGCCACTGCACTGGGTGAAGACATTTTCACCGATGATTGGTTTGTTGCTCGAAATATGTATGCCGGAGAAGGTCTCGACGAGTCTGCTCACCATGTTCAGTTTGTGCTCGTTGATCGAGTTGGACAATTTGAGGTGGTCGTTGAGTAAGGCTACCACGCTCGAAAGCGGAGCATTTCCGGCGCGTTCGCCCAATCCGTTAATGGTGGTATGTATCGTTTTGATACCCGCGCGCAGTGCCGAATCGACATTGGCAACAGCCAGGTCATAATCGTTGTGGGCATGGAAATCAAAATGAAGCATTGGAAAGTTCCTAATCATGGTAGAACAGAACTGGAAGGTTTCCGTTGGACTAAGAATTCCGAGGGTATCCGGAAGCATCATCCGCCGAATGGGCTCGTCTTTCAGTCCGTCGAGCATGAAATCGACATATTCGGGTGAGTTGCGCATTCCGTTGGACCAATCTTCCAGATAGAGGTTCACGGATATGTTCATCTTCGTGGCAAGAGCAATCGATTTTTTGATGTCCGCCAGATGCTGTTCGGGACTCTTCTTGAGCTGCTGTGTGACATGACGAAGAGATCCTTTGCCTAACAGGTTGATTACTTTTCCTCCAGCACTGGCGATCCATTCGAGGGAGGTAGATCCGTCAACAAATCCAAGTATTTCGATCTTGTCGTGAAATTCTGTTCCATTGGCCCAGGCCATCACCTTTTTCGCTCCGAGCAACTCACCTTCAGAAACCCTGGCAGAGGCAATTTCAAGGTAATCAACCCTGACCTCCTCCAACAAAATTTTGGCGATGTTCAGTTTTTCGGATTCAGAAAAGGACACTCCCGAGGTCTGTTCGCCATCCCTCAGGGTCGTATCCATGATGTAAATTTTATTCTTCATCGAAATAGTTAATAAATTGACAATTTGGAGTATGGTTGATTAAATGACCTGCATGATAAAAGGAAAGGCGATCTGGTGCTTTTCTCATTTTTATAGTTTACACTTTCAGCTTCAACTAATTGGAATTATCAATTGTTAATTAATTGGCCGCTGACTCGAATGCTGCAATTTCCTTTTTCAGACTCAGCAGATAATCAATGTCGTCATACCCTTGTAAAAGACATTCTTTTTTGTAGGGATTGATGTCGAATTTGAATTCTGTAGACAGGCTTATATTTCGTATAGTCTGGCTTTCCAGATCAACCTCGAAAATGGCGGCCGGATCCTTATCGATGGCTTCGAACATACCCTGCAGAAAATCTTCTGAAACCTGTACCGGAAGTAATCCGTTGTTGAGAACATTGCCTTTAAATATGTCTGCGAAGAAACTGGAAACTACGACCCTGAAACCATAGTCATAAACAGACCAGGCGGCATGTTCGCGGCTTGAACCGCTGCCGAAATTCTTTCCTGCAACCAGTATTGTACCTGAGTACTGAGAATTGTTTAAAACGAAATCAGGGTTTGGTGAGCCATCTTTCCTGTAACGCCAGTCGCGGAAAAGGTTGTCGCCAAATCCTTTACGCTCAACTGCCTTCAGAAAACGAGCCGGAATAATCTGATCCGTATCCACATTTTCGATCGGAAGAGGAACTGCGGAACTTGTAATTTTATTGAATTTTTCTATTGACATTTTTCTTGTTTACTTTTAATTTTAAACAAATGTGTTTGTAGAGACGTTGCATGCAACGTCTCTACAGGTGCTTTCTATCTATCATTCCCGTGGATCTGAAATCATTCCACTTACAGCTGCTGCAGCGGCGACGAGCGGACTTGCCAGCATCGTACGGGCACCCGGTCCCTGACGGCCTTCGAAGTTGCGGTTGGAGGTGGAGACGGCATATTTCCCTTCCGGAATTTTATCGTCGTTCATCGCCAGACAGGCAGAGCATCCCGGTTGACGGAGGGCGAATCCTGCTGATTCCATGATTTCAACCAAACCCTCTTCACGGATTTGCTGTTCTACCTGTTTGGATCCGGGAACGATCCATGCAGTTACCCAATCGGCTTTCTTTTTTCCCTTGATGTAATTGGCGAAAAGCCGGAAGTCTTCGATCCTGCCGTTGGTACAACTGCCGATGAAAACATAATCGATCTTCTTACCCTTGAGTTTTTCTCCGGGCTGGAATCCCATGTATTCCA
>SESG01022086.1_pt1 | contig 17905 bp, 6 predicted proteins | sample 3171421 | NCBI WGS metagenome assembly SESG01 (sample SAMN10866946, study PRJNA518727) | freshwater metagenome | biome: subpolar coniferous forest; feature: holomictic lake; material: water; isolation source: holomictic Lake 227, 6 m and 8 m depth | place: Canada: near Kenora, Ontario | collected... | reverse complement strand
TATTATACAAGCAGTGCAAAGGATGCAATTGCGTTGGAGTTCGATCAACCGGTGGTCTGGGCGGATTCGTTGGCAAGTCAGGTTTACCTCGATGGGAGCGGAGGCAAAGTGGCTTCCGGCGCAGTCTCTGGGAATGTGGTCACGCTCCAGTTGAAGGACCCCTCAGCGGCGAAGAAGGTCACGTATCTCAAAGAAATGGCCTGGAACCAGGATAACTTGATTGTCGGCGCCAACGGCATCGCGGCGCTGAGCTTCTGCGATGTGCCTCTAGCGTCCTCAGCTTCGGCGAATCAGGTTAGTCCGCGGTAGAAATACGGCAACAACTGGAAGCAGCGTCGCCATGAATCGAACTTCCATGAGATTGACTTTGGCTCGGGCGGTTGTGGTCGCCTGCATTTTTGCCAGCACTCCACTGAATGCAACCGGAGCGGCCAACCCGCCGGACGATCCGAATGGGGTCTTGCGGAAACCGATTCCGGACAAGCTGGTGGTGCTCACGTTCGACGATGGCCCTGCCAGCGGTTATACGGTGGTGGCCCCGATCCTGAAATCATTGGGGTTCGGCGGCTCGTTTTATGTCTGCGACTTTGATTCGTTCAGGACGCGCAAAGACTGGTATCTGACCTGGCGGCAGATGAGAGTCATGGCGGATGCCGGGTTTGAAATCGGCAACCACTCGGCGGGGCATTCTCCAGGCTTTGATGCCATGATGACGATGGAGGACGAGTTGCTGGCGAATAACGTTCCCAAGCCGACCACCATTGCCTGGCCTCTCCACGATGCGAATGTGACACCTCAGTTGGCAGCGAACGGATACCTCTTTGCGCGGGGCGGCCATAACCGACCCTACAGGCCGACCGTCGATAACCCATATGAGATTCCGTCCATGTGGTGCTACGATCTGGAGGGCTTTGTCAAAATGGTGCGTCAGGCCGCCGGTGGGAGAATTGTGGCGATTTGCTATCATGGTGTGCCGGACATGGAGCATCCGCCAGTTTCCCTGGATCCCGAGGTCTTCAAGGTGCAGATGCAGTACTTGAAGGACAATCATTACAAGGTGATCGCCTTGCGCGACCTGGCTGAGTTTATTGATCCGATTAAGGCTGCCAAGCTGCCGCCGACGGCAGGGGAGTTCAAGGATACAGGTCCCCTTGTCCTGGCGACGGAGGAGAAACCATGCGGGGTCGTTAACCCCGTGAAACTCGGTAATCGCACGAGCAAGCCTTCTGTGCGGAAGGCCATAGAGAAGCCGGCCGTGACAAGCGGCGTTGTGATGCCACTCGACAGCAGTAGGCCAAACGTGTTCACGTGGCGGAATGCGCAGAATGGGAACTGGAGTGATGCCACAAGGTGGTCGAATAATCTGGCCAGCGGATCTGCTCCGGTTGCAGGTGGACAAGCGGATTACGTCATCAATTTCAAACAGCACGGCTCCTGTGTGGTCACCAATGACCTGAGCACGGGATTTCTGATTAACCGGCTCACCCTGGGAGATGATTGTGGGGGCATGAGCCTGAGCGGTAACAGCATGACGTTCACTAAGAACCGTGCTAACGGCGTTCCACCGGCGATCAATGCGGGCAAGTGCCAAAGAGTGGACATTTACGTGCCCATAAACCTTCAGGATGATTTTAGTGTGAATACGTTTCCTGACAGGGACCCCAATTGCTTCATCAGTTTCCATGAGGTGGTCTCCGGTCCCCACGCCCTGATTCTTGACAGCTCCGGTGATCCCGACGTCCCCGGGATCAACTTCCATGATGTGCACTTCGGCATCCTGCAAATCAACAATACCAACGCCTACAGCGGCGGGACCTTCATCAACGGTGGCAAGATTAACGTGAGGATGACTGGTGGGCTGGGAACAGGACCGGTAACACTGGACAGTTTCGGCACAATATCCTGCGATGGCGTCCTCGCCAACCCTCTGATTATTAACAGTGGGACGCTCTTTCATTGCGCCTGGAGTGGTCCCATTACCTTGAATGGAATTGCCAATCTCATTGGCAATTGCACTATTTCCGGCGGAATGAGCGGTACTGGCGGCATTGCCATGCTGGGCATCAATGGGACATACCTCAGTATGGTGCCCGGTGGCACCGTGACCCTCCAGGGCACTAACGCTTACACTGGTCCGACCACCGTTTTACCAGGCACCTTGATTGTGGAAAAGGCAGCGGGGCTTTACAACGGTGATACAGCGAAATGGACGCCAACGAACATCACGGTGCACAAGGCGGCGACGCTGTGTCTCAAGGCCGGTGGCCCGGGCGAGTTCACAGGCACTCAGATCTCGGCACTGCTCGCGAACCTCACCACCGGTGTAAGCAGTAACGGGTTGATGGCCGGTGCGGTCCTCTATCTGGATACTGTCAATGCCACAGCCCCGGTTGCCTTGGCCGGTGACATTGCCGACTCAAAGGGCCCCGGAGGCGGAGCCTTTCTCATCAAGAGATGCGGAGCTGGCACCTTGCAGCTTTCGGGCAAGAACACTTACACCGGTCAGACGATCCTGGAAGGTGGCGCGCTGAGCGTGGCCTCGCTGAACAGCGTCGTTAACGGAAGGGCCTGCAGCAGCCTGGGGGCGCCGACCGACGTGGAGACGGGAGAGTTGGTATTGGGCCACGACGGAGAGAACGGCGATTGCGCGCTGATTTATACCGGACCAGGCGAAACCTCTGACCGCGTGATGAATCTTGCCGGAAAGCATTCAACCGTGACCTTCGATCAATCCGGCGCCGGACGGTTGAAGCTCACGAGCACCTTTGTAATCTCCGGCTATGGTGCCGACAAGATTGTGGCGCTAAAGGGTGACACCGCGGGTTCAGGTGAAATCGCGGGTAACATCTGCAATCCCCATGATCGTGTCGGCAAGGCTACAACTGCCGTCACTAAAACCGGCGCCGGCACCTGGACCCTCTCCGGCACCAACAGTTACACCGGGCCCACGACGATCACCAAAGGAACCCTAGCTCTTGCGAATGCTCGCAGTCTCGGCGACAAGACCGATGTCTCTATTTCTGCGGGGGCGACACTTGGCCTGAACTTCAAAGGGCGAATGCGCGTGCGCAAGCTTAGCCTAGGCGGCAAGCCGCAGCCGGCTGGTGAATACAGTGCTGCAACCGCTCCTGGTTTCCTCAGGGGGACCGGGGTTCTTAAAGTTCAGCTTTAGGCCCAGCAGAAGCAAAACCTTTTAAGGACCTTCATTGCTAACAGAGTAAAGTGATCATAAACAAAACCCACATGCAAAAGACCTCTCTCCGTGTTTTCGCCCTCCTGGCTGCCATTATTTCGTTGACCGGCGGGGCACTGGTCGCGGCGCCGCCGCCCACGCCGCCGGATCTCACACAGAGCCCGACGATTAACCGCGAGAAGACGTACAATCTGGGCGCCACTGGATTGCGGGGGTGGATTTACACCCTGCCAGTGCGGCAGTTCGATCTCGAACGATTGCAAGGGCGGACGACGCTGCCCAGCCGACAGATCCTGGTCACCCATGTCGGGGCCAAGTCCCCGGCGGATGGCGTCTTGCAAATCAACGACGTCATCCTGGGGGTGAACGGCAAACTCTTTAGTGACGACGCGCGGAAGAGCTTCGCCTTGGCGATCCAGGACGCGGAAAAGGAGGCGAAGCAAGGAATTCTGAAGCTGACCCGCTGGCGCGCGGGAAAGACCGAAGAGGTCCAGCTTAAGTTGAGGGTCACGGGGACCTACAGCGACACCGCGCCCTACAATTGCTCCAAGTCCAAGCGCATCTTCGAGGACGCCTGCAAAGTTCTTGAGAAAGAGCCGCTGGAAGAGAACTGGTGCGGGGCGGTCAACGGCCTCGCCTTGATGGCGTCTGGCAATCCCGACTACCTGCCAAAGGTGCGGGATTTCGTCCACAAGATGGCACCAGCTGCGCTCAATCTGCGGAATGACGTGAATGGGTCGGCTTGGGAATTTGGCTACCGGAATCTCTTCCTCTGCGAATATTACCTGCTCACCGGTGACAAGGAAGTGCTGCATGCCATCGCGGAATACACGCTCTCGCTCGCTCTCGGGCAGGGAATGTATGGCACCTTCGGGCATGGTTTTTCCGGCCTGACCCCCGATGGCAAACGCCATGGCTCGATCCCGCCCTATGGCCCGGTGAATATGGCGGGACTGCCGGCCAATCTCTCCATCGTCATGGGCAGGAAATGCGGGGTGAAAGATCCCGAAGTGGAGGACGCCATCGAACGAGCCTCCAAGTTCTTCGGCTACTTCGTGGACAAAGGGTCCATACCCTACGGCGAACACGAACCATGGCCATACCATGAAAACAATGGCAAGAATTCTATTACCGCCCTGTTGTTCTCCCTCCAGGGCGACAAAATCAAGCAAACGCAATTCTTCTCCAAGATGGCCACCGCCGGCTACCGGAGCCGGGAATGCGGGCACACCGGCCAGGGCTTCAGCTATTTGTGGGGCGCATTGGGAGCCAATGTGGGCGGGCCGGCGGCGGCGGCAGCCTTCTTCAAGGAAGCCTCCTGGCATTTTGATCTGGTGCGCCGCTGCGACGGGGCATTCACCTATGACGGCGATGAACAATACGGTCCTGGCAGAACTGACGACGACACCTACTACGGCAAGAGCAGCTACGATGGCCTGAGTCCCGCCGCCACCTATGTCCTTACCTATTCGCTGCCTTTGAAGAAACTCTGTATCACTGGCAGAGACGCGAATCCGGCGAGTTGGCTGAGCACAAAGGAGGTGGCGGACGCTATCGCCTCCGGCAGCTTCGATTTGGAACGCAAGCAGCAGACTGCCCAGCAGCTCGTGGCGGCGTTCGGCGACTGGTCACCCATCGTTCGCAGTTGGGCCGCCGAGGAGTTGTCCAAGCGTCCCGAGGGGAAAGCGATGGTGCCCCAATTGATCACCCTGGCGGAAGGCAAAGATGCCCATGTGAGTCAGGGCGCCTGCGAGGCGCTCGGCTGCCTCAAGAGCGCGGAGGCACTGCCTGTATTGGTCCGGCAGCTTTCCAACGAGGACCGCTGGGTGCGCCATAAAGCCGCGCAGGCCCTCAAGAAGATCGGCGGCGAGGCCAAACCAGCCATTCCGGACATTCTTAAGGCGGTCGTCGATACCGCCGAGCCGCTCCAGCCAGTCGAATGGGCCGATCCGGTCCAGCTCACCCAGGGCCAATTGGCTGCCGCATTGTTCGCAGGAGGACTGGCAGACGCTCTTAAGGACGCTGATCCGAAGCTGCTCTACCCGGCGATCGGAGTCATCTCCAGGAATCCGGATGGCATGGCACGGGCCACGTTGCGAGGCTATTTCGAGCGCAATCTCACCCTCGAGGACGTCCAGGCGCTGGCGCCGGATCTTCTTGCCGCGGTCAAAACGATGTGCCCGGCGGACACGATGTTCAGTGCCGAGATCCGCATGGGAGCCTTCAAGGCATTGACCAAATATCACTATAAGGAAGGCATCGAGGCGGGTATCGGCTTCGCGAAAACCCAGGGCGGCCACGGCAGCGAAAGCCGAACCGGGGAGATCATGAAGGAGATCGCGAGCTATGGCACGGCCGCCCACGAAGCGCTGCCGGAACTGAAAGAGTTGATCGTTTCCCTAAACGATCAAGTTAAGAACGGAGAATTTCCCGGAGGCGAACTCAATGACAGGAGAACCGGTGCGGTCGAGGCGGCCATCAAAGCCATTGAAGCCGCCAAGGACCACCCCGAATTGCGGACCATTGTTGCCGTGCAGGCGAAATAGCATGATAAAACAAATGATAGTAAGCGCGGCAGTTCTCATGGCACTCCTCGAAACGGCGTCGGCCCAATACGATGGATGGCAGCATGAAGGCTCTCTTTATATTCTCACCACCCCTGAAGGCGCGAACTTGCCGGCAACTGCGTTGGAGGAAGGCTTCCCGTTGCTGGTGCGACTGCACAAGGGGATGTTCGATTTCAGTCAAGCGAAGGCCAGCGGTGAGGACATCCGTTTTTCGGCCGGCGGCAAATCCCTGGACTACCAAGTGGAGGATTGGGATGCCTCGAAAGGCACCGCCAGCATCTGGGTGCGCATTCCCGTGATCAGGGGCGATGCGCGGCAGGAAATCAAGATGCATTGGGGCCAAGCAGATGCGGTGAGCGAATCCAATGGTGCGGCGGTCTTCAATAGCGATAACGGCTTTGCGAGCGTGTTGCACCTGGACGAGGCACTGCAGGATGAACTGGGCGGGGTGACGCCCAAGGATGAGGGATCGACCGTAGCCACGGGCATGATCGGCAAAAGCCGGCATTTTGCAGCGAGCAGTGGGATTAATTGCGGTGACCACATCACGAACTATCCTTACAGCGACCACCCCTTCACCTCCGAGGCTTGGTTCCGGGCTGAAGCCGCCGGCAAGTCGATCCTCTATTGGGGCAGGTATGCCACGCGATTAAACGGTAACACCGGCGATGGCAATGAAGTGGCGATCAGCATTGGGTCGCCGGCACAGCTTAGCTGGGGTTCGGATGGTCCGGGCGGGGCTGCCGCGGGCACGGCACCGGTGCTGAGGCAGTGGTACCACGTGGCGGCAACGTATTCAAACGGGACCAGCCGGATTTATGTGAACGGCAAGCTCGAAGGAAGCAACTACCACCGCGCTGCAATGTCGCTCACGACGAACGTCATGATGACCATTGGTGGGATGCGGGGCAATTACGACTTTGTCGGCGGCATCGATGAAGTGCGTGTCTCCCGGGTTGCCCGATCCGCCGACTGGCTCAGGCTGGAGTATGAGAATCAGAAAGCCCAGCAAACCCTGGTCGGCACGTTGGTGCAGCCGGGCAATGCCTACTCGGTCTCGCCCGCGGAGATCAAGGTTGCGGAGGGCAAAAGCGCGACCGTCACCGCAAAGGCTGGCGGCGCTCAGAAGGTTTATTGGATCATCAAACGAGATGGCACGGACAGCATCGTAGCCGTGGACCAGTATTCGTACACGCTCGAAGCCGGACGCGTGGTGGTAGACACGGATTTCGTTCTGCAGTTCAAGGCGGTTTATGCGGACGAGGTCAAGAGCCGGAACATGGTCGTCAAGATCAAAGAGGAAATTCCCGAGCCGGTGTTTTACTTGAGAGCGCCGGCAACCTGGAATGGCCGGGAGACTATCGAAGTGCAGCCTGAAATCGCAAATCTTGAAGCGATGAAGGCCAAAGGTGCCGGGGACTTGGATTACAAGTGGACCGTGTCCGGCGGCGCCGTGATCAAGGAAGTGGCTGCCGACAAACTGCTTCTCAAGCGATCGCAATGCAGCGGCAAGATCACGATCAGGTTAGCGCTCAATAACGGTGGCGCGGACTTTGTTGCAACGGCCTCAATTCTGGTGACCGAGCCGAAGACCGATCCCTGGGTCCAGAGAGTCCCCGGGAAGGAGGAGAAGCCCGAGCACAACCAGTTCTATGCGCGCGATGACCAAAACCAGGGCACGATGTTCTACAACGGAACCCTGGATCAGGCCGCTGATTCGGTTTTTCTCAAGGTGTACGCGGACGGCACGGCATACCGAACCGAAAGTCAGAAGCTTGCGGCGGACAAGGCTTATGCGTTCACGGTGAAGCTCAAGCCAGGTTTGATCAAATACAGAGTCGAGTTCGGCACCCAGATCGGCGGTGCCCAGACTTTGGTGCATAGCGTGACGAATTTGGTCTGCGGCGATGCCTTCCTCATTGATGGGCAGTCCAATGCCGAAGCCACCGGACCAAACAATGGTCCGGCGGAGGACCCGGTTACGCCGATTAACGACTGGATCCGCAGCTATGGCAACCAGCTTGAAGGAACGGTTCGCGGGGGCTGGGGCAACGCCGTTCGAACGCATATCTGGGGAAAACCGAATTATGGAGACCACCAGATTGGTGCCTGGGGCATGGTGCTCGCCACGAACCTGGTGACGAAGTATGGGATCCCCGTCTGCTTCATCAACGGCGCGGTTGGCGGCACGCCGATCTGGCACCACCAGCCGAATCCAACCAATCACTATGACACGAGCGGCGAGTTCTACGGCAATCCCTACAAGATTTATGGCAGCCTGCTGACGCGGGTCACGGCGGCCAAATTGACCCATGGCATCCGCGGCGTGATTTGGCATCAGGGCGAAAACGACAGCGGGTCGGGGGCGCCCACCGGCGACTGGAATTACAAATCTTATCAGCAGTACTTCGTCGACATGTCCGCAGCCTGGAAACAGGATTATCCCAACATCCGGCACTATTACGTCTACCAGGTCTGGCCGCTGCCGTGCAGCATGGGCCCCAAAGACGACCAGATACGGGAGGCGCAACGGACCCTGCCAGGCCTCTATTCCAACCTGCGGAATATGTCCACCGTGGGTGCCGCTTCCGAGCATGCCGGTCGGGGGTCGTGCCATTTTGATCTGGAAGGATATGCGCTGTTCGCACGGTTCATGAGTCCTCTGGTGGAGCAGGACAACTACGGGTTCGTCCCGCCCCAGGCGGTCACTGCGCCGAACCTCCAGCGGGCGTGGTTCACGAGTGCCGCTAAGGACGAGATCGCACTCGACTTTCAACAGCCCATGGCCTGGCAGGACGAGGGGAAGCGCTCTATTTACCTCGATGACGTCGCGGCGCCGATCGGCTCAGCCTCAGTCTCTGGAAACGTCATCACGCTGAAATTGACGGCGCCTTCTGACGCCAAGGCCATAACTTATCTGACCGGGCGAGACTGGGACGGGAAGCCCGCGCACCTGATTTTCGGCGCTAACGGCATCGCCGCACTCACGTTCTGCAACGTGGGGATCGCGTCATCGGCCACGGCAGAACCGGCTCGGTTTTCATTCGAGCCGACGGTTGAGTCCCTTAGACAATATGAGACGCCCGAGTGGTTTGAGGATGCCAAGCTGGGGATCTATATGCATTGGGGTCCGCAAAGCGTCCCTGGCGTGGCCACCACCTGGTATGCGCGGTGGATGTATGAGCAGGGCAGTGAGGGCTACAAGTACCATGTGGCCACCTACGGTCATCCATCCAAATTCGGCTACAAAGACATTTGCAAACTCTTCACGGCGCCGAAATTTGATGAGGCTCAAGCCGACCGATTGGTCAAGCTATACAAGAAGGTGGGCGCCCGCTATGTCGTCCCGGTGGCGGTGCACCATGACAATTTCGACATGTGGGATTCAGAGTACCAGCCCCGGTTCAATTCCGTCGCCACCTCGGGCAAGGATATTGTTGGGATGTGGAAGAAAGCCGCAACGGATAACGGTTTGCATCTGGGCGTGGCGTCGCACGTTGCCCGAACCTACCGGTGGTTTCAGCCCTCGCATGGGTCTGACCATTCAGGGCCGCTGGCTGGGGTGCCGTACGATGGACAGAATCCGGAATTCTCGGACCTCTACGGGGCGAAATGGAAGGATCACGGTTCCTTTCCCGATTTCTGGTACGAGCAGCGGAGCGACGTCGGGCCGCCGGAATTCGAGCAGAATTTCGAGAACCGGATGAAGGACCTGATGGACAAGTATCACCCCGACCTCTACTACACCGACGGCGGGATTCCCTTCAAGAAGGCGGGACTGAATGTCCTCGCGCATTTTTACAATGAGAACCAGAAATGGAATGGCGGCAAATTGGAAGCCGTGGCCACGATCAAGCTCGACTGGACGCCCAATGTTGCCATCAACAATTACGAGTTCGGCTACCCCGAGACCGTGCAGCATTACCAGTGGCAGTCGGATAAGACGATGGGTGCGGATTGGTACTGGATTCGCAATGCCACTACGCGCTACATGTCGGCCGAGCACGCCATTCACATGCTCATCGACACGGTCAGCAAAGGCGGGAATTTGCTCCTGAATGTGCCGTTGACGCCCGAGGGTGAACTGGAACCGGAGACAATTGCGTTCCTGACCGAGATGGGCCGGAGCCTGGACGTCATGGGCGAGGCCGTATTTTCCACCCGCTGCTGGCAAGTTGCCCTTGAGGGAGACGGCGTCCGGTTCACCCGCAACAAGGAAAACACCGTCTTATATGTGACGAATCTGGGTTGGTCCAACGATGAGTTGAGAGTCGGGATCCTCAACTCGTCGCGGATCGACCTCAACACCCTGCAAAGCGTCTCTCTACTGGGATATTCGGGCGAATTAGTTTATAGCCAAACCGCCGAGGGGCTGACAATCAAGGTGCCGATCAAGGCGCCCTTCGACTCGCCAGCATACGCATTCAAACTGACCTTCTCTGGCCAGATCCCAACCCTCAATCAGGGCAGCAAGTGATTGGATAAGGTATTCGAAGAAGCAACTGATGGGCTTAGGGTTGTTGGGTGGGAGCTGGAAGCCAGGATCCATTACTTGTAAACCGCGGTTTCCGGGCGCAGGTTGCTGAACAAAGGCGAAGAAGGACCGAGGCTGGCTACGGCCACCCCGAGCCACCCTGAAGATACCCTCAGGCTATCTGGCAGCCAACCGGTAGGCACCCTGAAGCTACCCTGAGGCTACCTTGAAGCCACCCTCAGGCTACCTTGAAGCCACCCTCAGGCTACCCTGAAGCCACTCTTGGCCTATTCACTTGCCCATCAGAAGTACTTGTTGGTGAGTGATTTACGCCTTAATTAAGTGCCATTCTGGACGGAGCGTTCTGTGGCCGGCCACAGCCCCTTCACTCAATCAAACCGTAATTGCGTGGTGAGTTGGATTGTTAGAAAGCAGCGCTTGACCTTGGTGCGGTTCTAGCGGCGAAACCTTCTCGGACATGGCGCAATCAATGACCTGGGCACAAATCAAACAGACCAATTAAAAATGGCCAGGGCCTAGTGGTTTTCATAAACTTAAATGCAAATGAGACATAGGATGACGCAGCAAAATCGAAGGCAGGCCGGATTGACGCTGATGGCTTTGGCGGTACTGATGAGCTTGCCGGTTGTGGGAGCGAACCATCCCCCCGATCTGACCAAAGGCGAAACGAATGGAGTTGACCGCGAGCAGACCTACAACTTGGGGCCTACGGGGCTGCGCGGTTGGATTTACACGAAACCGGCAGCCTACCTGGATAGCGTGCAGGGACGGACCACGACAGCGAGCCGGCAGATTCTGGTCACCCACGTGGGCACTAACTCGCCCGCCTCTGGCGTCATGGAAGTCAATGATGTGATCCTGGGCGCGGGCGGCAGCCCTTTTACCGACGACGCCCGCAAGAGCATCGCCAAGGCAATTCAGGAAGCCGAGATGGCAACCAACAGAGGCACCCTGAAACTCACGCGCTGGCGGGCGGGCGACACCAGGGAGGTGCAGCTTAAGCTGAGGGTCATGGGAACTTACAGCGACACCGCACCCTATAACTGCCCCAAATCCAAGCTCATCTTCGCGGATGCCTGCAAAGCGCTCGCGAAGGAGCCGCTGACCGAGGATTGGTGTGGAGCAATCAACGGCTTGGCGTTGTTGGCCACCGGGAATCCCGATTACCTGCCGAGAGTGCGGAACTTTGCCCGGAAGCTGGGGCCGCCGACGCTGAAGCTGGAGTTGAAAGACGGGATGGTGGTCTGGGACTGGGGATACCGGGACCTCTTCCTCTGCGAATATTACCTGCTCACCGGCGACAAAGAGGTGCTGCACGCCATCGGTGAATACACGATCTCGCTGGCGAAGGGCCAGAGCATGTACGGCACATTTGGGCATGGTATTTCGGACCGGAATCCCAAGGGCCAACTCCATGGCCCGATCCCGCCCTACGGGCCGGTGAATGCCGCGGGCTTGGTAGGCAATTTGGCAATCGTCATGGGGAAGAAGTGCGGCGTGAGAGACCCGGAGATTGATCCCGCTATCGAAAGAGCTTCCGGGTTTTTCGGGTATTACGTGGACAAGGGGGCAATTCCTTACGGCGAACATATGCCGTGGCCCTATCACGAAAACAACGGCAAGAATTCCATGACCGCGCTCCTGTTTGCGCTCCAGGGCAATCAGAACACGCAAGCGAAGTTCTTTGCCAGGATGGCAACGGCCGGATTCGCGAACCGCGAATACGGCCATACCGGTCAGGGATTTAGCTACCTCTGGGGCGCTCTGGGCGCCAATGCCGGCGGACCGGACGCGGCGGCGGCCTTCTTCAAGGAAGCCTCCTGGCACCTGGACCTCGTGCGGCGCTGCGATGGCTCTTTCACCTATGATGGCGGCGAACAGTACGGCGCCGGCAGTACCGACGATAACACCTATTACGGGCGGAGCAGCTACGACGGGTTAAGTCCGGCGGCCACTTACGTGTTGACCTATTCCATACCGCTGAAGCAGCTCTGGGTCACGGGCAACGATGCGACGAAAGCAAACTGGCTGAGCCAGCAGGAGGCGGCGGAAGCCATCGTGTCCGGACGCTTCGATGTGGACTGTAAGAGGAAGACCCCACAGGAGCTCGTGGCGGCATTTGGCGATTGGTCGCCCATTGTCCGCGGCTGGGCGGCGGAGGAGTTGGCCAAGCGCCCCGAAGCGAAGGCGATGGTGCCCCAATTGATCATCATGGCGGAAGGCAATGATGCGCATGTCCGCCAGGGCGCTTGCGAAGCGCTCGGGTACATCAGGAATACCAACGCGCTGCCAGTACTGGTCCGTCTGCTGAAACACCAAGACCGCTGGCTCCGAGTCAAGGCGGCGGAGGCCCTTAAGAAAATGGGCGATGGGGCGCGGCCGGTGCTGCCCGAAATGCTCGAGGCGGTCGTTGATACTGCCGAGCCCCTCCAGCCGGTCGAGTGGGCTGATCCCGTCCAGCTCACGCATGGCCAGTTGGCGGATGCCCTGTTCGCGGGATTGATGAGAAATTCGATTGAGGGGGTGGATACGAATCTGTTGTATCCGGCGATCCGGGCTGTGTCCAGAAACGCGGACGGAATGGCGAGAATGCACCTTAGAAACACATTTGAACACCAGTTGACGCTAGAGGATGTTCAGGCGCTGTCGCCCGATATTTTGGCGGCGGTCCAAACGCGGTGTCCGGCGGACACGATGTTTGGCAATGAGATCCGGATGGGAGGATTTCGAGCGTTGACGAAGTATCACTTCAAAGAGGGCATCGAAGCGGGTGTTATCTTCGCGAAAACCCAGGGCGGCCATGGCAGCGAAAGCAGAACCGGGGAGATCATGAAGGAGATAATCACCTACGGCACAGCCGCCCGCGAGGCGCTGCCGGGATTGAGAGAGTTGATTGTCTCCTTAAACGGGCAATGCGCGAAGGGGGAATTCCCCGCCGGCGAACTCAATGATAGGCGAGTCCACGCAGTCGAAGAGGCTATCAAGGCCATCGAAGCCGCGACCACCCAGCCCGAGCTGCGGAGCATTGCCAGGTAGAAACTGAATCGACCTTAGTGGTAGTTGACCGTAACGTATCACGTAAAGTGAGTTCATCAAAATCTTTGGGTTGAAACCCCGCCCTTCAGGGCGGCTTTGGTTTGTTGTGACTGGACGTACAGTTTGAGCGTCTCAATTGGGGCACCCCCGCAGGAAGCGGCAAAGAAGCTCGGTGACCAGAACGCAGAACCCCGCAGCTTTTTGCGAAGCTCGTCTTTGCAATCTCTACGCGCGCCAAAGGAACTGTTTCCTTTGCGGGCATTTACAAGCTCGGAGATGTTGACTTTAGGCGGATACTCAACGACGAGGTGGACGTGATCTTTGTCGTGATTCAGTTCCACGAGAGTCAGGTTCAGCCGCTTGGCGGAAAGATCCAATCCGCAGCGCAGGCTTGTCCACACCGCATCCGAAATTATTGCATGGCGATATTTCACAACGAAAACCTGATGCACCAGCAGCCTTGAAACATTGTGATTCTTTCTGCTTGATTCCGTTGACATTGTTTTGCTTAGGCTGTGGTATCTAATGCAGTGAAAGCAATGCGCACAGTTAAGATCAAAGTTTCTGGCAGCACAAAGGCTGACTGACTGCTTACTGTTTGGTGGAAAGCTGCCAACTGGCTTTCGGCTATCGCTTTCAAAACCGAGGAACTGAATTCGAACCGATTGGCGAGGGCGCACTATGCCAATCTCCGGGATATGGGCTTGCCGTCTCAGTTGGCCTGCTCTCTCTGCAAGGTTATTTGTGCGACTTACAAAACCGCCAAGTCGAACAAGCGTTGGCGGCGGGCAAAGTTCACTCGCGCCGTATTGCCTATAGTGTGGAAGCGAGACTTCAATCGCACCAAGAAAGGCCTTACGCTTTGGGGCGAACTTTTGACCGTAACGGATTCCAGAGCGCTTCCGGAAGGCTCTTGCAAGGACTCCAAGATCAAACGAGTAGGCAAACAATGGTTTCTGTGTTTGGCTCATGAGATTGAGATTCCAGAACTTAAATCCGCAGGGTGCCTTGTGGGCGTCGATATGGGCATCAAACGGATGCTGGTTGCCACCAACTCGGCTAATTCCAAAACCCTTTTCTTCCACGGCGGGGTGTTGAATCACCGCCGCACTTGCATCCGGCGCACTCGCGCTGCTGTCCAGTCCGTTGGCACTCGTTCCGCTCACCGCCTTCTCCGGCGCATGAGCGGCCACGAGGCATCCGTAACGGGGCACCTCCTGCATGTCGCATCGAAGGCACTGGTCAAATACGCGGTTGAAGTCGGCGCAAGGCGCATAGTCGTGGAAGAACTCTCGAACATCAGAGACAGTTCGTTGAGTAAGGGGAAAGACCTGCGATCCAAAGTCCACCGATGGCCGTATGCCGATGCCCGATTCCAAATCGAATACAAGGCCGCGGCGGTAGGAATTGAACTGGAAGCGGTTAGCCCTAAAAACACAAGCCGTGGGTGTCATTCCTGCGGCCATGTCTCTGCCTCCAACCGGAAAGGATTGCGCTTCGCTTGCCAGAAGTGCGGCCATCAGGAAGATGCTGACCGCCATGCCTCGAAAAATATTCGAGCGCGGTCTGTCGCTGTCGAGCATAACTCGGCTATGACGGGGAGTTTTAAAGCCCCACTTGGAAGCTCGGAACTGTCTGACATCGTTGCTGATTCGCTCGTTTCGCAAGACGATTCGGTTTCGGTTTAGGTTCTGGCTAAAATCACCGCGCCTTTAGGCCGGGGATACTTTAAGGAACTGGACCCCCATCATTGCCCAGAGAGATGCTGAGGTTCGCGGCTTCTCCTTTGGCATCGACAGCACGGGGCATTTCGGACTGCAACTGGCGGCGGATTATCGCTGGACGAGCTGTATTGCTACGAATGTTCTTCGTCTCAAAACCTGGTATCAGTTGGCGGCCACTTACGACCCGGCTTTCGGCGTGCGTTTGTTTCTTGACGGTCAGCCCGCCGGCTCGTTTCGTGTCGAGAAAGGGCTCAGCCTGGCGAAGGACGTAGATCTCTACCTCGGACGCAATCACGAGAACATGGTCCCGGCGCACCTCGTTCGGGACTGGGCCAAGTTCCCCTCCTGGTGGTCGCTGGACGGGTTGCTCGACGAGGTCAAGATCCACGACCGCGTGCTGACCGCCGCGGAAATCCAATCCGCTTGGGCTTCAGAAATGCCTTCTGCCGAGCCGAACATTCCTGCCCGTCATTTTCCGGATCTTGCCCGGGGCGCCCGGTTGTTCGGCGCCTTTCCAGCCCGGCTCGAGTATTATGAGCAATGGGATGCGCTGTGGCAGATGGCTGGTGAGCAGGACATCGTCGTCAAGTTTGACGAGCTGCCCGTCCAAATGGTGTTCTGGCGTGGGACGCGCTATTCCCCTTGCTGGGTCACCGAGAACGGGAAATGGATGGCGGACCAAAGCCTGGAAACCGGCGTTTGGCCCGAAGAATTGCGCCGCCGGGGAGGGCAGGGGGCCGTCGGCTGCTGCGAGCACATGTCCGACTCGCAATGCCGTTTTTCCCACGTTCGCATTGTCGAGAATAGCGACGCCCGCGTTGTCGTCCACTGGCGCTATGCCCTGGTGGATGCGGCGTTCCGGTTTGCCGAATATGACGAGGTGGCTGGGCAGGGGCAGTACGGGGATGAATTCTATTATGTCTATCCCGACGGCGTGGCCAGCCGCGACGTGACCGGTTGGTGGCCTGAGCCCGTGCATCGCATTGACCAGGAGACGATCTTTCTAAGCGAGCCCGGCACCCGCCCCGAGGACAATTGCGAACTGACCGCCCTCAGCCTGGCCAACCTCAAAGGCGAAGCCAAAACTTATTCCTGGGAGAATGGCTATCCCAACCTGGACCTCGCGAGCCCCGTCATTCAGATGGTCAATCTGAAATCGCGGTTTAGGCCGCTGATCGTGGTTAAGCCCGGATCCAGTATTGGCACCTTCAACTGTGAGGTCCGAAAGGAGTTCTCGCACTTCCCGTGGTGGAACCACTGGCCGGTCGCGCGGGTAGGCAGCGACGGCCGCTACGCGATGGCTGCCGACCAAGCGGCACATTCTTCACTCAGTTGGGTCACCCAGGCTGCTGGCGCGTTCCTTTACGGCATGACGGATAAGGCTCCGGTGGAGCTTATCCCCCTGGCCAAAGCCTGGATTCACCCTGCAGCGCTGCAGATCACCGGAACCGCGTTCTACAGCGACGGCTATAGCCAGGACGAACGCGCGTATAAGCTCCAGCGGGCAGAACCGGGCGGCACTCTGGATTTGGAACTGGCGGGCAGCGACAAGTCGCCTGTCTTTAACCCGGCTCTGGTCATCTGCGGCTGGGGCGAAAACGACGCTGCCTTGAAGCTCGATGCAACCGACGTGCCGCGGGGTCCGAACTTCTGCTCTGGCCACCGGCGCACTCTCGATGGCACCGATCTGATCCTCTGGATTAAAGCGGCATCAGAAAAGGCGGTTCGCATCACCATCTCCGCCGCCAATTGAGATCACCCTGGTCCCACCGGCCGTTGTGATTAAGGGTGTGTTAGGAGTTGTTATTTAGAGTTTACGCTTGCTGACACCAATAGCAGACTTAGTGCCATTATGTTCCAGCCCACTTTCCGACGAGTGATCTTCATTGCTGGCCTAAGCTTTGCCAGCGTCATTGCCACCGCCGCTCCGCCACCGCCGCTGCTCGGACTGCAGGAAGTGGGGCAGGAACGAGTGGAGCTGCGCGACGGCTTCTGGGGCCCGCGCCTGAAAACCCATCATGAAGTGACCATCCCCCATGCGCTGGACTGCCTGGAGGCGGATGGGCACCTCTCTAACTTCGATAAGGCCGCGGGTGTCTTCAACCACCCGCTCCGGGGCCATCATGCCTTCGATTCGGACCTGCACAAGGCCATGGAAGGCGCGGTGTATACTCTGTACCAATTCGACGACAGCCGCTTGCGCTGGCGCGTGGAAGACATCCTGGACCGCATTCTGGCAGCGCAGCAGAAGGACGGGTTCCTGATCTCCTATTGGATCGTTCAGAATGGCGATAAGCGATGGGAGGACTTGCGGTTGGAGCACCAGATGTACAACGCGGGCCATTTCTTCGAGCTGGCCGTCGCACATCATGGGTTAAGCGGCCAGAACAAAGCCCTCAACGCCGCCCGCCGGTTCGCCAATCACATTGATGGGATCTTCGGGCCAGACAAACGTTATGACGTGGACGGGCACCAGGAAGTCGAGCTGGCTCTGATCAAGCTGTATCGCGCCACCGGTGAGCGACGTTACCTGGATCTAGCGCGGTTCTTCCTCGATGAGCGGGGTTACGCGCATGGCACTGAACGCAAACCCTTTGACCCCAAGACCGCCGTGATGCCGCCAAAGCCCGAAGGCCCGCAGACGGCTGAACAGCGCAGTGCCAATTTCAGAGCCCGCCTCCGGGTGCGCAACGGCCGGATGCAGGATCACAAGCCGGTTATAGAGCAGTTCGAGGCGGTCGGACATGCCGTGCGAGCCGGCTACATGTATTCGGCGATGGCCGATATCGCCCGCTTCACCAACGCTCCCGATTACGAGCGGGCCCTGGACCACCTGTGGAGCGATGTGGTGGGCCGCAAGCTGTATCTCACCGAGAAATGGACCCCAAAA
>SESG01012821.1_pt1 | contig 17910 bp, 19 predicted proteins | sample 3171421 | NCBI WGS metagenome assembly SESG01 (sample SAMN10866946, study PRJNA518727) | freshwater metagenome | biome: subpolar coniferous forest; feature: holomictic lake; material: water; isolation source: holomictic Lake 227, 6 m and 8 m depth | place: Canada: near Kenora, Ontario | collected... | reverse complement strand
CTCGGCATTCATGACCAGACGAACCGTCGATTTTGCATTATCCGTAAGGATCTCACGGATACCTTCGAGCTCATCAAAAACAAGGTCAACCGAATCAAGCGCATCATCCGGCGGTATATATTGCGCGATTTTATCAGACATCTTTGAAAGCGGCTTACTGAGCGGTCTGACAATGTATTTGGTGACATTTTTTACCGCTTTCATCCCCCACGAAAGGGTATCAGGAAGAGAGAGCAACCGCAAGGTCTCGCCTGTCGGAGCGGTATCAAGAACGAGTACATCATAAAGGCCGGAAGCTTTATAGCGCTTTATTCTCAAAAGAGAAAAAAGCTCTTCCATGCCTGGCAGGATGGTCATCTCGTCGGCAACAACTCCCGAAACACCCTGAGCCTGAAATATTCCGGTATAAAATTTCTGTACGGCATGCCAGTTCTGCTTGAGGTCGACATAGGGGTTGACCTCTATAGCATAAAGATTCTCCTTGATCTTTGTTGGATCGGAGCCAAGAGAGAGGTTGAACGAATCCGACAGACTATGCGCAGGATCGGTTGAAAGAACAAGTGTTCGATAGCCTAGATCAGACAATCGGACAGCCGTAGCCGCAGAAACACTGGTTTTGCCTACCCCGCCTTTCCCTGTGAATGTTAAAATACGCATCAACGATGGATTGGCTTTATGAACAAAAACTTGGTAAAACTCAGAATTAGCTAGAAGAACACAACGTCAATCCTGAATAGTGATTAACTGATAATAGCGAAATAAAGCACGGAATTATCCGTCAGCACCGTCATAATAAAAACTTGGCTGCAGTGAAACCGGCACAGGCTACAAACCAGCAACAAAGGGAACTGAACCATCAGCAGGCTCTTAATCCCTCTACTCTTTCAATGGTATTCGGAAATGCCAGCTTTACAAGATCATGAGGCTACAATTATATGGCGGACTCGGGAAAAAATCAGCATCTATTTACCATGGTATCATGCGCATATTCTACGAATTTTATTCATTTTTTTCTACACATCACATCCCAAAACCACAGAAAAAAACCTCTAAAAACTCTCTTGACAGTTTTATCACCTCTGCTGACGCTATCTTGAACACCTCAGCTATATGCATCGATTATTTCTGTTTTCATATTCAGACTCCCTGTTTATCTTCTTCATTTCACTATCTTTCCGATAAAGCTGTTATCACTTTTCTCAGAAAACGTACCTATGGCCATGAAGGGGGAAGCTCAATCGATTGTCTTGCAAAAAGCCAACAAACTGAAACTGCAGCATACGGCCTATCATGCCAGTGAACCCGGTGATGTTCTGGTAAAAACCATTGCAAGCACCATAACACCGGGATTTGACCGTCTTCTTCTGACCAACAAACCGGTATCAAAGAGGGCGTTCAAATATCCAATCATGCCAGGCAGTGAGGCTATCGGTCAGGTGATTGAAACCGGTTCAGGGGTAACTGATCTGTTTCCGGGCGACTTTGTCTATGCCTTCAAGGGTGATCGATGGCTTGGAATTGAGCCCTACGCTGGCTGCCATGCAGAAATTATCCCTACATCGCGCGAGAATCTCTTTGCCCTTGGTCGCCCGCCAGTGCACCGAGATCTGCTCACCGGCCTGCTTGCCTATACCATCAGTGCGGTTGAAAAGGTACCTCTTGACGCATCATCAAGAATTCTTCTGCTCGGTCTCGGTTCGGTCGGGCTCATGGTAGCGGAGTACCTATCCTCGCTTGGTTACAAGCACATCGATGCGGTTGAAACATTCAGTATCCGGGGGCAGCTCTCCCATGCAGAACAGATTGCACTCGACATCGATGATTTCACGAAGGAGTTCAACAATTGCTATGACCTTATTGTTGAAACCACCGGAAGAATCCTGATGATTGAAAAAGCCGTACGCCTGATGAAAATGCAGGCAAAGGTCTTGCTTATGGGCAATTACGAGGTCATGGCCTACGACTATCGCCTGATACAGCATAAGGAGCCGGTCATCATCTGTTCCACCATGACTTCCATAGCCCATCTTGACAAAGCTTCCGCCATACTTGAAAGCGGAAGATTTGATGGCGAAAAGTTTTTTACCAATGCGTTTCCTGTCTCGCAGTACGAAATGGCATACCGCAAGGCTCTTGACAGCAAAGATTCCATCAAGACCGTGTTGAGCTGGCTTTAACCACTGAAAATCTTCTCTTATGGGTGTTGCCGTCCGTTTGAGCGATATCTCAAAAAAATTCGGAAGCTTTTCGGCGAACAGCAATATCTCGCTTGCTGTGGATGAGGGTACCATTCATGCACTTGTCGGAGAGAACGGTGCAGGAAAAAGCACGCTGACAAAAATCATCTACGGTATGCACCAGCCGACTTCAGGCGAGATGCAGATAAAGGGCAAAACGGTGCGGTTCACCTCTCCCCGCGAGGCCATCAAGGCCGGAATCGGCATGGTTCATCAGCATTTTATGCTTGTTCCAGAACTGTCGGTGGCCGAAAACATCATCCTCGGCAATGAACAGTGCGGACTGTTTCGGCCTCTGCCGATGAAAAAATGCAGCGCCCTTATCCTCAAAGATGCTGACGCCTACGGTTTGGCGGTTGATCCTGAAGCTCTGGTTGCAAGCCTCAGCATAGGAGAGCAACAACGGGTTGAAATTCTCAAGCTTCTCTTCCGTCATGCAGCCATCATGATTTTTGATGAGCCTACCGCAGTGCTCACCCCGGCGGAAACCGAGCGACTGTTTGCAACGCTCCGCTCCCTTCGCGACAAGGGAAAAACCATTATCCTTATAACCCACAAACTGGATGAGGTACTTGCCGTAGCCGACACGGTGAGCGTCATGAGAAAAGGTGAAATAGTCGGCACCATGCCAGCTTCCACCGCAACAAAATCTGAGCTTGCCCAACTGATGGTAGGGCGCAGCATCCTTTTACGGGTCACCAATCCGCTACCCTCGCCGGGCGATATTATCCTCAGCATCAACCATCTCGGATTTTGCAGGGCAAATTCCGAAGAGAGGGTGCATGACCTCTCACTGAATATCCGGGCAGGAGAAATTTACGGCATTGCAGGAGTGGAAGGCAACGGACAGAGCGAACTGCTGCAAGTTCTCTGGGGCCTTGCGCCCGCAGGCTCCGTCATCTCCGGAGAAGCCTTGCTCAAAGGCAAGTCACTCATCGGCAAAAAACCAGCCGACATCGCCTTCATGGGCGTTTCGCATATTCCTGAAGACCGCCTGCGCCATGCCGTTATCGGGGATTATACGGTTTCAGAAAACCTTCTTTTCGGGCGGCATCGGGAGCACTCATTTCACCAGGGGATCGGGTTCAATACCCATGCTCTAGACCGCTATGCTGAGTCAATGATCTCCGACTATGCCATCAGTTGCAGCTCTCCGGCTCACCAGCCGCTCAGCACCCTTTCAGGAGGAAACCAGCAGAAGGTCGTTCTTGCCCGGGAACTCAACCGTCCTGCCATCTCGCTGCTGATCCTTGCCCAGCCTACCCGCGGAGTTGATATCGGCGCAATCGAGACCATACATAACAAGATTATCGAGGCTCGTACAAGCGGCGTAGCCGTACTTCTTGTCTCCTCCGAACTTGAAGAGATTATCGCACTTTCAACGCGTATCGGCTGTATCTACAAGGGTTCGATCCGCCATGAATTCACTCTGGAGGAGGTCGTGCATAAAAGAGAGGCACCGCATGCGTTCCAGAAAGAGATCGGCCTTCATATCACATGAACAACTATCCGGCCATGAGTCGAAAGAGCGTCAGATTTCTTATACCCATCCTCTCCATCCTGACAGCTTTTGCTGTCAGCGCCCTGATTATTTTCACGGCAGGGAGAGATCCGGTCATGATTTTCCAGAAAATGTTCCGGGCAACCTTTGGCTCGTCGTATGGAGCCGGGCAGGTGGTGTTCCGAATGACAACTCTCGTGCTTGCAGGTCTTGCTGTAGCCATTCCCTTCAAGGTCAGACTCTTCAATATCGGTGCTGAAGGCCAGCTCCAGATGGGGGCTTTTGCAGCGGCAATGACCGGTGCCATGCTTCCTGCCTGCATACCATCCTCTGCTGCCATATTTCTCTGCATCATGTCGGCAATGATGGCAGGAGCATGCTGGGCGCTTGTAGCAGGAGTACTCAAAGTACGTTTCGGCGTCAATGAGGTGATTGCAACCATCATGCTTAATTTCATCGCCCAGGGTATTACCGGATACCTGCTGACCTACCACTTTGCACTCCCCTCTACGGTCCATACTGCACCAATAATAGCCAGTGCCATCATTCCGGCATTCGACACCGTTACCGGGTGGTTCGCCAAATCACCGGCAAATCTCAGCACGCTTCTTGCAGCCGGGGTTGCCTTGTTATTCCAGATTATCCTGTTTAAATCCCGGTTCGGTTATGAGATGCGTGCTGCCGGTCTCCAACCTGAAGCTGCACGCTATGGAGGCATCAATGCCGGGATGCACACCCTCATCGCAATGGCCGTCGGCGGTGCCGCAGCCGGTCTTGGAGCAGCAAATATCGTTCTTGGCTACAAGCACTACTACGAGGCAGGAATGACTGGAGGCGTCGGTTTTGCGGGCATCGCGGTCGCACTCCTTGCCGGCGCTCATCCATTGTGGATCATGCTCTCGGCTCTTTTTTTCGGGGTGCTCGAATACGGCGGACTGACCGTCAACGCCTATATCCCCAAAGATATTTTCATGATCATCGAAGCCATCACCATCATCCTCGTCATTGCCTTCAGCGCTCTCGGACGGCGATTGCAGCAACAATGAGCGGACAATCTTTGATGGTTACAGAAATAGGGGATTATTTTTTATCTTTCTCATGCTTTCGGCTCTAACATATCAGCTAATAAAGCATACTGAAACAATGACAAAAAAAATGACGGGAAACGAGGATGAGGATAAATCTTCATCAAAAACTCGCAAACACAACAAAGCAGCACGTATCGCTGAAATGCGCGAGGAAGAAATAAAGCTTGCTGCATATTACCGCTGGGAGAAGAAAGGGAAAAAAGAAGGATCCGATTCTGACGACTGGTTTGAAGCGGAAGACTCCCTTACCGACTGAAGCGATATTACTTTTTTCAACATAGTGAGGCCATTCTTGTAAAAAGAGTGGCCTTTTCTTTATGATTATCAACACAGACCAATGGTAAAAAAAAGTATCCAGACCTTTTGGGGATCACTCTCAATTTTTTTTGCCGGCCTTTGGCTGGTCGTTCGCATCATACTTGAATATTTCGGCATTATCAGCGATGGTAACGATAGGACAACCGGCATCAAAGACCTTCGCGAGGAATACAAGAAGGCCAACTACAAATGACCTCGACTACTCTGCCATGATAACCACAGTCAGTTCAACAGGCTGATCGGGAGAAACTAGAGTGCCGACGCCTGGCCTTTGGCTGATGACCGTATTGGGGACAAGAAGAGCTGAATATTCGGTAGTAATCTTGCCCATCGGAAGACCTGCATCCGAGATAACCTGCTGTGCCTGTACAAGAGACTTGCCAAGAACATTGGGAACGGCAATTTTTTTCGTATCCTGAGCCGGCGACTCATACCTGCCGATAACCATGGAAAAAGAGATGCCGGGCTTCACAATGGACTGAGCCGAAATAGACTGGCTAATCACCAGGCCATCCCATTCCGGCTTGGCAACCGGGCTGCTCAGAACCTCGCTAACTTCCAGCTCCATACGGTATGCAATCTGACGGGCATCGAACTCTTCTCTTCCCACCAGTTCAGGCATGGCAAAAGCCGGCTTTTCGCGCTTGTTGACCACAAGATAGACCGCCCTGCCAGGCTTGACCTCCGTTCCGGCTTCAGGCATCTGGGAGAGAACAATATTGGCATCAATGCGGGGAAGATACTTGACATCATAACTTTTTATAGCCTCCAAGCCAGCCTGCCGCAACCGTAACGAAGCATTTTCGTAATCCATATTGAGCACATCAGGGACAACCTTGACACTTCCCTGTGAAATATAGAGCGGCATAATCAGCTTGTCGAAGACAAGAAAAAGCCCGAAGAGCAAAAGAAAGATCAAACCTGCTTTTTTCATGACGCTGTCAAAACTTTATTAATGCGATTATCTCTTTTCAATCAAAATACCTGCCTGCAGGGCATGCAAGTATTCAATACTCCCTTTTCATGACAAAATCCACAAGCAGCAACAACGATTTTTTTGCCGGACTGTCAGGAAAAGTGCTGATTGAATCAACTGCTTTTGCAGCAAACCTTTCGGCAACTTCAGCGGCATAGGTGAGGCCTCCCTTACCGGTCACAAACGCTATGACCTCGCTGCTTTTTACCGCCCTTTTACGAGAACTCTTCAAAATGGAGCGGATCGTTTTTTGTTCAGAAGCCGGAGCGTGAAGCAGCGCATAAATGAGCGGAAGCGTTATTTTCTTGTCTTTAATATCAATACCCATCTGCTTCCCGGTTTTTTTGGAATCTCCCGTATAGTCGAGCAGATCATCACGGATCTGGAAAGCAAGACCAAGATACTCGCCATAACTTTTCAGGGCAGCAATCCGCCCCTCGTCAGTCGTTGCGCTCATTGCGCCCATCGCGCAAGCCGAAGAGATGAGCGAAGCAGTTTTGTCGGCAATGACGCTCAAATAATCCTCTTCAGAAATATCAAGACTTCGGGTTTTCTGGATCTGAAGAATTTCTCCCTCACTCATGCGGCGCACCGCTTCCGAAACCATATGCAGAAAACCATAGTCCTTGTATTCAAGAGAGTACAAAAGACCCTTGGATAAAAGATAATCTCCGATAAGAACCGAAATCTTGTTTTTCCACAGCGCGTTGATCGATGCCAGTCCCCTCCTCATCTCGGCACCATCGACCACATCGTCATGAATCAGTGTTGCCGAATGGAGCAGTTCAACCATAATAGCCGCCCGATAGGTCGATTCATTCACCCCTCCACAAAGCTGGGCAGCAAGCAAAACCATAGCCGGGCGAATCTGTTTTCCCTGCTGGCGAAGCACATAGCGGGTAACCTTGTCAACCAGCGTATTCTGTGCATGAAGCACCACTTTGTACCTCTGCTGAAAAATCTGAATTTCATCGGCTACCGATGCAACAACATCCTTTATATTCACCAATTCCCCGGACAATTACGTGACGAGCTCTCCTTACCATACGAAGCTCTTGAAATGGAATGAAATATAAAATTTTAGGCGTATTTATCAGCCAGAAACCTCTACTCCACTATTTTTAAAAAAAGATATGCGGAAACAAAAAAAAGAGGACCCAGCCAAAACCTTGCCAATACTGTACAAATTTATCAATAATCCCATTTTTTGAACCCCGTTTATATTAATGGAATATTCCGAAAAGTTAAAGGAAATAAGGAACCAGAGAGATTAAAAAACTTCCTGACGGGTTACGGTGGAGGCCCCTCCTTGAGGGGAAAGGGTCCGAAATAAGCATTTGGCCAATCGGCATTTCCTGCAATGTATCAAACAACCGTTTCTTCTTGCCAGTTAGAGCATGGAGAGTATGCTCTCAGTTCGCATCGGCTGAGCAGCCAGTGATGAAAAGCAGAAGCAAAAGCCACTCAACCCGGCAAATGGTAAAACATTTTCTTTGCTACATGCATCTTTGTTGCTATGTTTTGTGAGTTGTCATCATTCCTCCAAAAATGAACGCCGCCAAACAGCAGCAAAGAAAAAGTATGCCTGAAGAAACAGAATCTACAACCTTACAGCAACTGCCGCAAGGTGAGCTGCAAAGCACTGCCGTTACTGAATCAGAACCGGAAAGCGAGCAGAACTTTATGGGCCATCTTGAAGAGATACGCTCACGACTGATCAAATCTACTGTTGCGCTGCTCATCGTAACCGCCCTTTGTGCAAGCTATGCGGACTTTCTGGTAAACGAAATCCTTATCGGGCCGCTCAAGAGAAGCAGTGAGACACTGGTGCTGCAAAACCTTGTGCCATACGGTCAGGTCTCTCTCTATTTTCAGGTTGTTTTCTTTGCCGGTTTTATTATCTCGTTTCCCTTTATCGCCTGGCAGCTCTGGCAGTTTGTGGCTCCGGGCCTGCATGAACACGAACGCAAGGCAAGCCGTTTTTCGATTCTCTTTATCTCTCTCTGCTTCTTTGCAGGCATAGCCTTCGGATATTTTGTCTTTCTGCCGATCTCCCTGCAGTTCTTTGCGAGCTTCGGAACAAGCCTGATCAAAAACAATATCTCAGTTCAGGACTATGTCAGCTTTTTTATCGGGACACTGCTGACCGCCGGGCTGGTTTTCGAGCTTCCCTTCATCTCCTATATCCTCTCGAAAATAGGTCTCCTGACACCGGCGTTCATGAGGTTTTACCGGAAACATGCCATTGTTTTTCTGCTGATTGTTGCCGCAGTCGTTACCCCCTCAACCGATCTTGTCACCCAGCTCATCATTGGGCTTCCGATGATTTTGCTCTATGAGCTCAGCATTTGGATTTCAGTCCATGTCAACCGCAACAATGCCGCGCTGAAATAATGAGAGGAGGCGCAATATCATATCCCAGGATACTTGAGGTTACTGTTCCCGGCATTACCTTAGCCGGGAACCCTCTTGATGACCCGACTGAACGCCGGATCCCGGTCTACCTTCCCCCATCCTATGACGGGAAAAAACGATTTCCCGTTATCTATCTTCTTGCAGGATTTGCCTCAACCGGAGCCGCTTTCATGAACTACAGTTTCGGACGCCGAAGTGTTCCGGAAATGGCTGAATCCCTGATAGCCCAAGGGAAGATGCAGGAAACAATCATCGTCATGCCAGACTGCATGACGCGTTATGGAGGCTCGCAATATGTTGATTCAGCAGCAACAGGGAACTATGAGAGCTACCTTGTCGATGAACTGGTACCCTGCATTGACCGGACGCTTCGCACACTTGCCGCAAGAGAGCATAGGGCTGTTGCCGGAAAATCGTCGGGGGGATTCGGAGCGATCCGTCTGGCGATGAAACATCCTGACCGGTTTTCTGCAGTTGCCTGCCACAGCGGCGATATGGGCTTCGAGCTTTGCTACAAGCCAAATTTTCCGGCTGCTGCCAAGATTCTTGAACAATACCGGGGAAGTATTGCAAGCTTTCTGACGGCCTATGAAAACGCAGAGAAAAAGCCGCAAAAAGAGTTTGCGCTGCTTGACCTGATTGCCATGGCCGCCGCCTACTCTCCTGATCCCAGCAAATCTGCACCTGAAAACATGCGTCTGCCGTTCAATTTCCATACCTGCGAACCAATTGATGCCATATGGCGAAAGTGGCTTACCTTTGATCCTGTTGAGATGATTGAAGAGGAAGAGTACCGCGATGCACTGCGGTCAATGAAGCTGGTTTTTCTTGACTGCGGCACCCTTGACGAATACAATCTTCAGTTCGGTCACCGCATTTTTGCAGCCAAGGCCACACGCCACGCCATAGCACACCGCTATGAAGAGTTTATGGACTCACACAGCAATACCTCTTACCGCTACAGTGTCTCACTGCCAGCACTCTCAGAGGTTATCGCAGGCTGATGCGGCTGCAGCAAGCAGCGTCAAGTAGAGCGATTCCGTCTCTTTTTTCAGGCTATCCAGAGAACCTCTGTTGAAAAGCACATAATCTGCTTTATCAATCAGCTTTTCCTGGGGCCACTGCGTGGCAATACGCCTCAGGACTTCTTCACGTGTTCCCATCCCTTTCTGCACGGCACGCTCGACCCGCTCCTCGAGATCAGCCGCCACAACAACCACGGCATCAAGCCCCTCGTTTCCACCCGACTCAAAAAGAATTGCAGCCTCTTTTACCAAGATCTTTATCCCCCGCTTCCGGGCATCGAGCACCGCTGCGCGAAATTTTTTGTACACTTTTGGATGAATAAGCCGGTTGAGGGCCGAAAGTTTTTCAGGGGAGGAAAAGACTTCAGACGCAATTTTTTTTCGGTCCAGAACCAGATTCCCAGAAGCATCACAGGAATAAACCTTCGAACCAAAAAGCGTCTTTATACCCGCAATCACTTCAGGGTCATGAAGCTGCAGCTCCTTTGCTACCTGATCAGATTCAAAAAGGGCACAACCCATCCCGGAAAGAAAATGGCAAACCATAGATTTTCCGCTGCCAAGTCCGCCCGTAACGCCTACAAGAAAAGGACAGGACTGCCTCATTGACCTGCATCTGATTTTTTGAGAATATTTACCCGAACCCGCAAAAGCACTGATCTCCAGAGTTCAGGATTCCTCTTGTACGCCGCTATCTTGCGATTCATTCGATCACGGGTAAGCCCGTGACGGGCAAGAAGAGCGTTGATCTCCGATGGATCAAGTGACGAAAGCGCGACAGCTTCATGTGCCGCCACCACCCCAGACTCCTGAAGATAATCGCTGTAAAACCCCGCAAAATGAATATCGTCCTTGTCGAGAGATGACGATTTTTTTTCGCTGCATCCCAAGAGCGCACAGCCAAGAACAAGGCAAAACAAAGATTTCCGTAAAGTATCGCTGAATTTCATCTCCTCCCAACTCCTCTATTGATATTTTGACAAACATCCCGACCGTAAAACTCGATTTTGAGGATGCACAGAAACTAAATCGTTAAAATATAAGTTTAAACATTGAAGTCTGTACCTTCATAGTCTCTTTTTAAACCTTAAATGATATCGCTTTATGGCTTATCAGCAACCAGCGCTTCCATACCCGGAAAACGCACTTGAACCCTTTATTTCCGCAAGAACCCTCAGCTTTCACTATGGCAAACATCATGCGGCATACATCACCAACTACAACAACCTTGTAGCGGGAACCCCGTTTGATCGGCTGAGCCTTGAAGAGGTCATTGCCTTGGCAGCTGCGGACCCGCAGAAAATTGCCATCTTTAACAATGGGGCCCAAGCGTGGAACCACTCCTTCTATTGGAACTGCCTGACACCCAATGGCGGTGGTGAACCTTCCGGAGAGCTTGGCGCAAAAATCACACAGGATTTTGGCAGTTTCGACAAATTTAAAGATGAACTCAAAAATGCTGCCGCAACCCAGTTTGGCAGCGGATGGGCATGGCTTGTCCTTGAAGGAGACCAGTTGAAAGTCGTAAAAACCGGCAATGCGCAAACCCCTTCAACCAGCAACCAGAAACCGATTCTGACGATTGATGTCTGGGAACACGCCTACTATCTCGACTATCAAAACCGTCGGCCCGACTATGTCGCTACCGTGATCGACAACCTGCTCAACTGGGAGTTTGCCGCACAGAATTTCCACGCTGCGCAATAGACAAAACCGCCAGGAAACCATGTCGGAGAGGGCATGCGCTTATTTTGCCCTCTCCCCGGCAAGGACTATCAAAAAGCCGCTTAAGGCACTCACGTCACATCCAGGGCAAAGATGCCGTATCATCAAGATTAACCACTTTTGCTTTTTTCGGCATCATAAATTTGAGCACCCGTTGGTTCTCCTGATTAAACACCCGCTCATCATAGGCTATCACCAGTTGATGATCACCTGTACCGTCAGCACCGCTGTTGTAGAGTACCATTTCAATCTCTTTTGGTATCAGTGCGCTGTGGCCGTCAACCGTGACGGTCTCGAAATTCCTGAAATGAATCTCCGTTGTTGTTTTCCCCTGCCTGTCCTTGACAAGAAGGGCCGTAAGAGTTCTGTTTGCGGGATCAATAACCATCTCTTTACTTCCCGTAGAGCTGGCAAGGGTGAAAAGCAGCATCCCTGAACCCTTTTTCACTGATCTGATGGCGCTTGCTGGCTCATTAATGGTAACAAGCCCCAACAGCGACTCAGACAGAAGCCTGTAACCTGAATTTACTCCAAGAATTTTTTCAAGATTTATCTTATTGTTGCTGCCCTGAAAAAGCCGGTTATTGAGCATGTCGTGCACATAAAGCGAATCCTTGTTAAAAAACATGTCGGCAACAGGCCACCCGATCAAACCCGCACTCACAATCATCCTTGCCTCACCGTCCCGGTTAATGCGGATATTGCTAAACAGCCGGTTCTGCCGTTTTGGTGTTTTTATCCAGACATCAGCGTAACCATCCAGCGACCTGATAAACGGTGATGCTTCGGCTACTTCACGATAGAGAGCCGTATGTTCGGCAATCAGCGCTGTCTGCTCAGCAGGCAGTTCTTGCTTGCCTACCGTTCTGAAATCGGCACACCCTCCGCCCAAAACAAGCAGAAACAGTACCCACAAAATCACTCCTTTTCCCTTCATTCATCGACTCCTTTTCAATTAGTAACCACCAGTTCAAGGTGGGATGCATTTATTTCCTTTGAGATTCATCACTTTTGCTGCACATTGCAAAAGGGCTCATAAAACATCGGGCTTGACGTTCTGCGGCTGAAAAAGCCGTTTTATTTGGGAACGGAACCACTGCACGTAACTTTGCTCAGTTTATGTTACGGTAAAATGCAGAGCTATCAAAACCACAACACATTTTTCAAGACAATGCAATCGCTCTATCTTAAGCCAAAAGAACACCACCGGATCCAGAAAGGTCATCTCTGGGTTTTCAGCAATGAACTCGCAAGCCTTCCCCGCGATATCGCTTCCGGTGAAACCGTAAAGCTCTTTACCCACGACAAAAAATTCCTTGGAACTGGCTTCTATAATCCCCACTCCCTCATTTCGGTCAGGCTTCTTAGCCGCACTGACGAAGAGCCTGACAAAAAATTTTTCCTGAAAAAATTTCGTGAAGCACTTGCGCTTCGTGAAAAAGTTTACCGTCATGAGGAGACCAACGCTTATCGCCTTGTGCATGGCGAATCAGATGGCCTGCCCGGACTCATTGTAGACCGCTTCAACAAGGCAATTGTGCTGCAAGCGTTTTCGGCTGGCATGGACGTTCACCTGCCACTGATTTGTGATGTTCTGCAGGAGTTGCTGAACCCCGCCGTCATTATCGTACGCAATGAATCACCCCTGAGAGAACTCGAAGGCCTTACACTCCACAAGGATGTTGTCAGAGGCGAACGCTCTGCAACAAAACAGACCATCTATGATGCCGACATCTCCTATGAGGTTGATCTTTTTGAGGGACAGAAAACCGGCTTTTTCCTTGACCAGCGTGAAAACCGCAGAATTATCAGGAAGTTCTCTGAAGGTGCCGACGTGCTTGACGTCTTTACCAACGATGGGGGCTTTGCTCTTAACGCCCTTTACGGAGGAGCCCGTTCTGCCATACTGATCGACGCATCCAAAGATGCACTGCAACGCGCGGAACGCAACGCACAACTGAACAAATTTTCAGAATACAGTCTCGTGGCAGCAGACGCTTTTGATACCCTCGACCAGATGGTTGAATCAAAAGAAGCATTCGACCTTGTCGTTCTTGATCCGCCAAGTTTCACCAAAAGCCGCAAAAACCTGCCCGGCGCCCTCAAGGCCTACAAAAGGCTCAATAAACTCGGACTGCAACTCATCCGGAACGGAGGTTTTCTGGCCACCGCCTCGTGCAGTCACCATGTTTCAGAAGAGGACTTTCTGCAAAGCGTGCATCAGGCCGCTCTTTCCGCAGGCTGCCAGCTCAGGCTGATCCACAAAAACTCTCAGCCCTTCGACCACCCTGTTTTGCTAGCCATGCCGGAAACCAGCTACCTCAAGTTTGCCTGTTTTTATGTAACCCGCTGAAACCTCTGCGAATAGCACTTCCCTTACACTTCACAGCCATATCGGCAACCCGAAGGTTGCCGATATGGCTGTGAAGTAATCCTCTATGGTAACTTCTGGATATCCGAGACGGCTCCACGAATATAGTCTGCCGCTTCATCAAGATGTTTTATAGCCTGACGTATTTCATAATCGTCATCCGCATCATCTTTTGCTCTCTCCATGCGTTTTTTTGCATCCTGAATGGCATTTGTGGCAAGCTGCAGTTTTGAATCAATGCCCATGACACGCTCCCTTGTTTAATAATGATGTTGGGGAAACCCGCATTTCCTTGAAATGTAGCATTGATTGAGGATAAGTAATAATTCTACGCTCACGAAAAAGGTCATGAATGCCCGATTCCAAACAGCCCCCTGCGCAGAAACCATTTGAGCAGTTCAATCACCGGCACAACGGTCGCCGCCGAAACAATCACGATGGTCCAGTCTTCCGCCGTCAGCAGAAATGTTCCGAACGGAGCACGGAAAACAGGAATGGTAATTATGGCTGTCAGCATCACCAGCTCCCAGGTGATTGCGAGGTTCAACCACTTGTTGGCAAAGGGGCGCCTGAAAATTGATGCTTGTTCAGACCGAAAATTATAGGCCTTGAAAAACTGAATGAGAACCAGTGAAACGAAGGTCATCGTCATGGCTTCCTGAAGGGAGCGCCCTGAAGCGAGAGCAAACTGAAAGAGCGACAGATTGACGATGGTCGACCAGATACCGCCGGTCAGCATAAGTGCAAGTATGGAGCGCGTAAATATTCCCTTTTTCGGATCGTTTGGCAAGCGAAGCATGATACCCTGTTCAGCCGGGTCAACAGCAAGCGCCAAGGCCGGAAGTCCGTCAGTAGCAAGGTTCACATAGAGAATCTGGACAGCGGAGAGGGGCAGAGGGATACCCATGAGGGTCGCTCCGGCCATCACACCAAGTTCTCCGATATTCGACGAGAGCAGATAGGTCAGATATTTTTTGATGTTGTCATAGATCCCCCGTCCCTCTTCAACAGCCGCAACAATCGAGGCAAAGTTGTCGTCAGTCAGCATCATGGCGGAAGCCTCCTTTGAAACATCCGTGCCGGTAATGCCCATGGAGATACCAATATCGGCTTTCTTCAGAGCGGGTGCATCATTGACCCCGTCGCCCGTCATCGCTACCACTTCACCGTTTTTCTGCAAAGCTTGAACAATGCGAAGCTTGTGCTCCGGTGCAACCCTTGCAAAAACCGAAATCGAACCGGCTACGCGGCCAAGCTCTTCATCGCTCATGCATTCAAGCATATCACCAGTCACCACCCTTCCGTCCTGCAAAATGCCAAGCTCACGGGCAATTGCCTCCGCGGTCAGCGGATGGTCGCCGGTTATCATGACCGGACGAATACCGGCTTCAAGACACTTTTGTACTGCCTCTCCAGCTCCGCTCCTTGGCGGGTCAATCATCCCTGCAAACCCGAGAAAGGTCATCCCTTCATCAGCTCCCCGAATCTCCGAAACCTCTTTAACGGCAAAAGCAAGTACCCGAAGCGCCCTTTTGCCGAGTGCATCTGCCTCGGCAAGAAGAGCCGATCTCTTTATAGCATCAAGCGGGTGCACGCCATCACCTGCACGAACAAAATCACAACCGGCAAGAAGCACCTCAGGAGCGCCCTTGACAAAAGCTTTCATCGCGTTACCGCTCCGGTGCAGGGTAATCATCCGCTTGCTCTCTGAGGAGAAGGGCTGCTCATCAAGTCGCTCGTACTGCTTCTGCAATTCCAGCTCATGAAGCCCCGCCTTGCGGGCAACAACAAGCAGCGCTCCTTCGGTCGGATCTCCGACTATCTGCCATGCTCCATCGCCGTTTTTGTGCATCCGGGCATCATTGCAAAGAACACCTGCAAGAAGCAATTCATGAATACTTTCAGGCAAAGCTCCTCCTCCCGCAATGGCCAATGAGCCTTCCAACAGGTAACCTGATCCGCTCACCTCGACCAAAATGCCCGATGCATAAAGAGTACGGACCGTCATTTCATCGCGCGTAAGGGTACCCGTTTTATCGGAGCAGATAACGGTCGTACTGCCGAGAGTTTCCACCACCGCCAGGCGCCTCATAAGGGCATGGCGTTTCACCATGCGCTGCACACCAAGAGCAAGCGAAATGGTCACCACGGCCGGAAGCGCTTCAGGTACAACGGCTACGGCAAGCGCTATACCAAAAATCAGCATTTCAATAAAAGAGTGGCCACGATAGACTCCGAAAGCCACAATAAGCAGCACTATCACAAAAGCTGCACGGGCAAGCGTTGAACCAACCTTGTCGAGATTTTTCTGGAGCGGTGTTTTTTCGGTTTCAACAGCTTGCAGCATGGTGGCGATACGACCAAACTCCGTCTGCATGCCGGTTGCAACAACAAGAGCCACAGCACGACCGTAGCTGATTGAGGTTCCGGCAAACACCATGTTTTTTCGGTCCCCAGGCCCAGCTTGCGCTTGAACAAGGGCATCAGCCTCTTTTTCCGAAGGGAGTGACTCACCGGTCAATGACGCCTCATCAGCACGCAGATTCATTGCCTTCAATAGTCTTCCGTCCGCCGGAACCCGATCACCGGCCGCAAGCAACACCACGTCGCCAGGAACAAGCTCCGAAGCATCGACTACCGCCTCCTCTCCTCCACGAATCACCTTAGCCATGGGAGCCGCCATCTCTCTGAGTGCATCAATAGCCTTTTCTGCCTTGTACTCCTGAACAAAACCAAGCAACACGGCAAAAAGAACAATAACGGCTATGGCAACTGCCTCAATGCCGTGGCCAAGAAAAGCAGAAAGAGCTGTGGCTATGAGAAGCGTAACAATAAGCACGTTCTTGAATTGCTCAAAGAGCAGTTTCCAGGGGCTTGCCCGTCGCTCCGCCTGAATCCGGTTCGGGCCATAAACCTCAAGACGCCCGGCAGCCTCAGCAACCGTGAGACCACCAGGCGTCGATCGAAGTTGTTCAAGAAGCTCATCAATCTCCAACGTATACCAATCTTTAATCGCCATCATCCCGGGCTCCCATCATGTTATTTCAGACAAGCCTCACAGCAGACCCTAACCATAATGCGTTTATAACACGTATCAGTTCCCCGACTCCTTGCTTGACTCCTTGCCAGATTCATTACTGGATTCCTTCCCTGAGTCATTGCCGAACTCCTTGCCGGAATCTTTACCGGACTCACCGGAGGGCGTTGAAAAGGCCATAAGCCGTGCCACACTGATAAAATCAGCAGTCGCTCCCGGAATATCTCCAGAGGCAAATTTCGCACTTGCTCTTCCAGAATATGCTGTAACCGATTTCGGATCAAGCTCAATGGCTTTGGTGAGGTCAGCTAACGCGCCCTTGCTATCCCCCATGGCATATTTGAGAGCCCCTCGACCAGCATAAGCCTTGGCTGATTTCGGGTCAAGTTTTATTGCTTTTGTGAATTCAGCCAGAGAACCCTGGAGGGCACCATTGCCAATTTTCGAGCCAGTTTTTAACAATTCATTTTTTGAATTGTCCCCAGCATTATCACACGCAGAAACCGTAAGCATAAGAGCGAGCGACGGGATCAAAACAGTACGAAAACGATTTTTCATTGGTAGTTCAGATCAATTTAAAATTATTTGAAGATGCCGACGACCAAAAGGGTTAACTGCGCCGTACACCGGATGAGCATATACGAAAAGCAACAGGCTCAATCAAACAGTTCACCAAGAAATCCCAATGGGCCACCCCGTCTTTTCCTTTTCCCGGTTTTTGGATCGATATAATAGTCATGGTCATCGTCACCGTGGCCATGATGCGACTCCTCCCTGCGATACTCCCGATCATTCTCTCGACCATACTCAGTTGGACGGGAACGGGGTAATTCAGTCAGTGAGCGCTCAATGATTTTATCAAGCTCCCCCCTGTCAAGCCAAACTCCCCTGCATGCGGGACAATAATCAATTTCAATACCCTGACGTTCGGAAAGAAGCAAATCGGCATTACATGCGGGACATTTCATCGTATTCTCCTGTTGATTGCTCTTGGTTCGACCTTTCATTCATAAACTTTGCTATGTATAAAGATATCGGAACCAACCTTTAAATATCCTGAAGCCTCCCTTAAAAAAGCCTTAAAATTGACATTGGCAAACAGTCGTGTTTTCGAAAATTTTGTTCACGGCAACGAGACGAGAAACTTATATTGCTCTTCAGTAGTGTCCGGTTAAAATAATGCCAGTTGAAATACGGGATCCCTCACCTTTTTGAGC
>SESG01029835.1_pt1 | contig 17911 bp, 12 predicted proteins | sample 3171421 | NCBI WGS metagenome assembly SESG01 (sample SAMN10866946, study PRJNA518727) | freshwater metagenome | biome: subpolar coniferous forest; feature: holomictic lake; material: water; isolation source: holomictic Lake 227, 6 m and 8 m depth | place: Canada: near Kenora, Ontario | collected... | reverse complement strand
ATTAACCCGAAACTGCTCTAGGGTTAATCCCACCCCAACGCCGTCCTTAAAAACGGCGCCGTGCGGCTCTCTTGGCTGCGGGCGACCTGCTCGGGGGTGCCGCTGGCGACCACTTGCCCGCCGCCCGGCCCGGCTTCGGGGCCGATGTCGATGACGTAGTCCGCCTCGGCAATTAATGAGGTGTTGTGCTCAATGACGATGACGGTCTGGCCGTCGTCCGCCAGGCGGTGCAGCACGTCCAGGAGCCGTTCCACGTCGGCCATGTGGAGGCCGATGGTCGGCTCTTCCAGCAGATAGACGGTGGATTTGGGCGTGCGCTGGCGGCGGATGCGGTCGTTGGCGGCGCGGGTGACGCCCCGGGTCAGCTCGCTCACGAGCTTGAGCCGTTGCGCTTCGCCGCCGCTCAAGGTTGGGCTCGGTTGGCCGAGTTTCAGGTAGCCGAGGCCGGTGTCGCACAGGAGCCGCAATGGGCGGGCGATCTTCGGGTTCGCGCCGAAGAAGTCCGCCGCCGTTTCCAGCGTCATCTCCATCACGTCGCCGATGCTCCGCTCATTGTAGAGCACTTCGAGCGTGGCGGCGTTGTAGCGCTTGCCGTGGCAATCATGGCACGGGATGTAGCTGGCGGGGAGGAAGTTCATTTCGATCTTGATCACCCCTTGCCCCGCGCACGTCTCGCAGCGGCCCCCCGCCGTGTTAAAGGAAAAACGCGAGGCCGTGTAACCGCGCATGCGCGCCAGCGGGAGCGTGGAGAACTGTTTGCGGATCTCGTCGAAGACCTTGATGTACGTCGCCGGGGTGGAGCGCGAGGTCTTGCCAATGGGCGACTGATCCACCTCATACACCGTCTCGACGAATTCAGCACCCAGCAGAGCGTCAAAAGACCGCTGATGCCCCTCCCCCTTCCTGGCTTCCTGGATTTCCTTCTTTTCCTGATTTCCTGAGTTCCTGATAGATCCCTTCCTGAGTTCCAGCGCGGGCCGCAGCGCGCCGCGCATGAGCGAGCTTTTACCCGAGCCGGAGATGCCGGTGAGCACAGTGAAGCGCCCCACGGGAAAGCGGACGTCGATGGATTGCAGATTGTTCGCGCGCGCCCCGCGCACCTCGATCCAGCCGGGTGCGGTGTCGAGGGGACGCCGCGCGCCCCGGATCGGGTGCTGCATCGGCTCGCGCAGGCAGCGGCCCGTTTGCGACGTGGGATGCTTGCGGATTTCCGCGATGTTCCCAATGCACACCACCTCGCCGCCGTGTGAACCCGCGCCGGGGCCGAGGTCGATGATGGTGTCTGCGCGGCGCATCGTCTCCTCGTCGTGCTCCACGACCACCAGCGAGTTCCCCTTGGCGCGCAACGCTTCCAGCGTGCAGAGCAACTGCTCATTGTCGCGCGGGTGCAGGCCGATGGTCGGCTCATCGAGCACGTAAAGGACGCCCCGCAGGTTGGAGCCAAGCTGTGCCGCGAGCCGGATGCGCTGGCTCTCCCCGCCGCTCAACGTCTTGGCAGAGCGGTCGAGCCCAAGGTAGTCGAGCCCCACCCGCCCCATGAATTCCAGCCGCTGGCGGATCTCCGGCAGGATGTCGGCGCTGATCAATTTCTGGCGCGCGTTGAATTTCAGCTTTCCGAGTTCCGCAAGGGCCTGGCTCACCGGGAGGTGCACGAACGCGCCGAGCGTCCGGTTTTGGAGCCGCACGTTGCGCGCAATTTCGTTGAGCCGCGTTCCGTGGCACTCCGGGCACGGCTGCGCTTCGCCCTCTTCGAGCCACTCGTGGCGGCGCTCCTCGTCCATCTCCGCCTCCAGCGGCGTATCAGCTTCCGCCGCCGGGCCTTCCCAGATTTCGCCAAAGCCGTGGCAAAGCTCGCACCAGCCGTGCGGGGAGTTGAAGGAGAAGAGGCGCGGGTCGAGTTCCTCAAAGGACTCGCCGCAGCCGGGGCAACTCATTTCCGTGCTCAGCACCGTGAGCTTCCCGTGAGCGTCGCGCAGACGCGCCGTGCCCTTGCCGATCTCCAGCGCGCGCCGCAAAATTTGTTCCAAGCGACCGGGCGAACGCCGCTCGCCCACCACCACGTCGATGGTGTGTTCGCGAAAGCGTTCGAGCCGCTTGAACTCCGCGACGGCAATGAGCCGTCCATCCACGAGCAGTTCCTCGTAGCCCTCGCGCGCGGCCCAGCGGGCCACCTCGCTGTGGAACCCTTTGCGCGCCTTGATCAGCGGCGCCAACACGCGCACGCCGCCCCGTTTGCGCACCGCGGCTTCCGCCTTTTTCAAGATGGCGGCAAAGCTCTGCTTCTCCACCGGCAACTGGCACTCCGGGCAATACTGCGTGCCGAGTTTTGCGAACAGCAGCCGCAGGAAATGATAGACTTCCGTGACCGTCGCCACGGTCGATTTTCCGCCGCCGCGCGTCACGCGCTGCTCAATGGCGACCGAGGGAGGCAGCCCCGTGACGAGATCGACGTCCGGCTTCTCCAACTGCTCCACAAACTGCCGCGCATAGACGGACATGCTGTCGAGGAACCGGCGCTGGCCCTCGGCAAAGAGGATGTCGAAGGCGAGCGTGCTCTTGCCCGAGCCGCTCAAGCCTGTGATCACGACCAACTGATCGCGCGGAATGGCCAGCGAGATATTTTTGAGGTTGTGCTCGCGGGCACCGTGGATGCCGATGGAGTTGGAAGAAGATGCAGCGCTCTTCTTGTTGTCGCTCTTTCCTTTCCTGGTTTCCTGGCTTCCTAATTTTTTCTTTTTTCCGAGCACCGTTCCCAATGCTGCTCCTGTATGCGACGCGCTCTCCTGCACCACCGCCTCCGGCGTGCCGGTGGCGACAACGAATCCGCCGCCCGATCCGGCTTCCGGGCCGAGGTCAATGAGGTGATCGGCGCACTTGATGACTTCGAGGTTGTGCTCGATCACCAGCAACGTGTTTCCCTGCTCCACCAGCCGGTCGAATACACGCAATAACATCGCCACATCGTCGAAGTGCAGCCCCGTCGTCGGCTCGTCTAAAATCAGCAGCGCGCCTTTGGTTGCGCTCTTTATTGTGGGCGGTTCGTCTGCCACCCCTTTGGGGTGCGCCGCATTGCGGGCGGGTTCCGGGGGTGTCGCTCCGCTCAACCCCCGGCTATTCGCTGTGAACCCTTCGGGTTCATCAGAGGCGCCTGTCACAAATGCTTCGCGTTTATTGACAGCACCCGCCGCAGATGCTTGCCCCTGTGGACTTCCCTTCCTGAGTTCCTGAGTTCCAGATAATTTTTCTTCAGGTTCATCAGAGGCGCCTGTCACAGATGCTTTGCGTTCATCGACAGCACCCGCCGCAGATGCTTGCCCCTGTGGACTTCCCTTCCTGATTTCCTGATTTCCTGATTCGCCTTTTCCTCTTCCGCTCGCGCCTGCAAGGTGGCTCACGAGTTTCAACCGCTGGGATTCCCCTCCGCTCAAGACGTTGAGCGGCTGGCCGAGCCGCAGGTAGCCGAGGCCCACCTCCGAAAGCAGCCGCAGCGTGGCCAGCAGCGAGCGTACCGAGTGGAAGCCGCCGGAGGGTGCGTGCTCGTCCTCTTCAAAAAACGCGGTCGCCTCGGTGACGGTCATTTCCAACACATCGGCGATGGATTTCCCGCGTAGCCGCACGCGCAACACATGCGGCTGGTAGCGCTTGCCGTCGCACTCCGGGCAGCGGACAAACAGATCGCTCAAAAACTGCATCTCGATCTTCTCAAACCCCATGCCCGAGCAGCGGTCGCAGCGGCCCGTGCCGGAGTTGAACGAAAAGGAACTGGCGGTGAACCCCGCGGCCATCGCCTCCGGCAGCATGGCGAAGCGTTCGCGGATCGCGTCAAAATGATCAAGGTAAACGATGGGGCTTGAACGCGGTGTGCGCGAAAGCGGCGACTGATCCACCATCACCACGTTGCCTACGGCATCCGCGCCGAGGATCCCCCGGCAGGTGCCCGCCTCCTCTTCCTCACCCGCCAGCCCGCCCCGCAGCTTGAGCAGATTGCGGTAGAGTACCTCATGCACGAGCGTGCTTTTGCCGGAGCCGGAGACGCCGGTGATGCAGGTGAAAACGCCGAGCGGAAAATCGACGTCGATGCCGCGCAGGTTGTTTTGCGCCGCCCCCTGCACGCGCAGCCAGCCTTGGGGCGAGCGGCGTTTGGCGGGAATGGGGATCGCTTTTGCACCCGTGAGGTAATCCGCAGTAAGCGTCTTGCGCATCTTCGCCAGCGGCCCGCTGTAAACCAGTTCGCCGCCCGCCTCGCCCCGGCCCGGGCCGATCTCCACAATATTTTCCGCCGCACGCAGCACCGCCTCTTCGTGTTCCACCACCACGAGCGTGTTGCCACGGTCGCGCAGATCGCGCATGACGCCAAGCAAGCGGCCCACGTCGCGCGGGTGCAGCCCGACGGTCGGCTCGTCCATGACAAAAAGCGTGTTGACGAGCGACGCGCCCAGGCATGTCGTGAGCGTCACCCGTTCCACCTCGCCACCGCTCAACGTCCGCGTGGGGCGGTCGAGGCTCAGGTAGCCAAGGCCCACTTCCACCAGGTAGCGCAGCCGCGAGCAGACCTCGCCCCGGAGCATCGCCGTGGTGGAATCCGATGTGCTTGCCTCCTCGTTTTTGAACACCTCCAGCAACGCATCTGCGGGCAGGGCCGCCAGCTCCGGCAGCGTTTTTCCCGCCACGCGGTAATTCAACACCGCCGGTTGGAAACGTCCGCCCCGGCAATCCGGGCAAGTCGTGTAACTCCGGTAGCGGCTCAGGAGCACGCGGACGTGCATTTTGTAGGTTCTGGATTCCAGCCAGTCGAAAAATCCGCGCACGCCGTACCAACGCCCCTCCTTCCAAAGCTCCAGGGTGTTCGCCGTGGGGTCGTCGCCGTAGAGAATAAAATCCCGATCCGCCTTCGGCAGTTCCGCAAAAGGGCGTCGCACGTCCACCTCCCGCGCCGCACAGCCGCGCAACAAATCGCGCTGGCACTCCTGGCCGTTCTCGGTTTGGAACGGCTTCACTGCGCCCTCCTTGATGCTCAGGCTGCGGTCGGGAATGGCGCGTTCCAGGTCGATGCCGATGATGCGGCCAAAGCCCTTGCATTTTGGGCACGCCCCGAGCGGGCTGTTGAAGCTGAAGAGGCCGGGGCTGGGCGGCGTGATCTCCACGTCGCAATGCGCGCAATGCCAGCCGCTCGAATGAGGCAAAATGCGTTTGCCCGCGATGAACGCGATCTGCCCCTTGCCAAAGCGCAACGCCGTCTCCACGGCCTCGAAAAGGCGCGGGCGGTTCTCCTCTGTCACGGAGATGCGATCCTGTATGACCCGCACCACGGCAGGCAGGCGCTTGGGCGCGGCGTCGGGCTCGTCGGTGCGCAGGATCGCGCCGTCGATCCAGACGCGCAGATACCCCTGGCTTTGGAGAAACGCGAAGAAATCCGCCGCCTTTGTCCCGGCAGGCGCAGGAACGCCAAACGTCACCAGCACGGTCTCGCCGCCCGCTTCCACAAAGCATTGCGCAACGATGGACGCGGGCGTCTCAGGACGGATCGGGCGCTGGCACGAAGGACACACCGCTCCGGCGATGCGCGGGAAGAGCAGCTTGAGATAATCGTTGATCTCCGTCATCGTCCCCACCGTCGAGCGGGTGGTTTTCACCGCGTTGGACTGCTCGATGGCGATGGCGGGCGGGATGCCGCGAATCTCATCCACCTTCGGCTTGTCCATCCGCTCCAGGAACTGCCGCGTGTAGGGGCTGAACGTCTCCACATACCGGCGCTGGCCTTCGGCGTAGAGGGTGTCGAAGGCGAAGCTCGACTTGCCGCTGCCGCTGGGGCCCGAGACGACTGTCAGCTTCCCGATGGGGATGTCGAGGTCGATCCCCTTGAGGTTATTTTGCCGCGCGCCGCGGATTTGGATGAAATGTTCGGATGAGTTCTTCACTGCGGCTGGAAAGGTGTGACCGGTTACCTTCGCCCAGACCGGGCCGCATGGCAAGCCCGCCTGAGGCGGGTTGCAATTCGCGCTCCCGCACCCGTTGGTTCAGGGGTGTAAAGTGGCTGGTGCGCTTCCTGAGCGCCAAAGGTGCGACCCCATAACAGCATGGGGCGCAGCCCCATGTATCTGGGAAAAGCGGGAGCAGGGCTGAAGGCCCGTACTATTCGTTGATAGAGCGGGCCTTCAGCCCTAATCGTTTTCACGACGAAACCTAGAGCAATTTACCAAAAACTATAGCCTCGTCTTGGGGCGCCGAAGGCCGTTGCAAACAATTTGTCCCTTGGGCTGTGTTTACAAACACAGCCGCTGCGGGCCAAGCCGCCTTGCACCAGCCTTCGGCGCTCCCAAGCCACTGACCACATTTTTTTGTAAAATGCTCTAGGCCGTTGGCCTAGGCTGGTATGGGGTCGCACCTTTGGCGCTGAATGCATAGCTACTACGGTTTACACGGCTACTTTTACCGCGCCCGTTGGTTTAACCCATAGCGCAACAGCGCGAGCGGCAGCGCGGCCAGGAGCCCCATTGTGAGCGCCACGCGCCAGCCGGGGATGATGCGGGCGCGATCCGCTTCCACCGCCCGCAGGGCATCGGCCACGACTTTTTGCGCCGAAACCCGCAGCCCGTCCGGCGGGCTGACGAGATCCGGGCTGGTTGCCCGCTCGGCCACCTGCCCGAACTCCGTGTGCACCGGCCCGGGGCAAAGTGTGGTGACGCGCACTCCCGTGCCGCGCAGTTCCGCCCGGATCGCCTCGGAAAAGCTGGAAACGTAAGCCTTGGTGGCGGCGTAGACGGCCAGTTTGGGGATCGGGATGAAGCTGGCCACGGAGGAGACATTCAAGATTGCCGCACCCGCCTGGGCCTTGAGCGTCGGCAACAGCGCAAGTGTCAACTGCGTGAGCGCGCCGATGTTCACATCAAGCATCTGCCGCACGCGCTCCCAATCGCTATTCTCAAAGCGCCCGCGATCCCCCAGCCCGGCGTTGTTGACGAGGAAATTGATCTCCACTCCGGCGCTGGCGAGCCACTCCACCAGCGTCTCCACTTCACCGCGCTCGGCGAGATCCACTTGGCGGCAGTGAATGGTGAGACCGGGGCGCTCCAGTTCGCGTTTGAGCGCCTCCAACCGCTCCGCGCGCCGTGCCACCAGAACCATCGTGGAAGCGCGAGGCGCAAGCTGCCGGGCGAACTCCGCCCCAAGGCCGGAAGAGGCGCCCGTGATCAAAACCGTGCAGTGGTCGAGGAAGTTCATAAAGTCTCGCCGCATTGTTTCACTCACCACTTGCTTGGCAATGCTCAAATTCCCCGTTCCCATGATCGGCCAAAACCTTGGAGATTTACACGCGAAGGTCGCCAGGAAAAGAAGAGTGTTTCGCGCAAAGAACGCCAAGGACGCAAAGAGGATTGCGCGGCACGGCAATGAGCCTTCTTGTCGTTTTCCTTTGCGTTCCTTTGCGCGCTATTTTCTAACGTAACGCCGCACCTCAAACTCCGGGTGGACCAGCACGGTTTCTTTGTATTCAAAGAGCCCCTCGAACTCGGGGAAAAACGCGTCCCCCTCCACCTCCAGCGGCACAAGGGTCAGCCATAACTCGTCGCAGCGGGGCAGCAGTTGCGCGTAGATTTGCGCGCCGCCCATGACAAAGACATTCGTGCCGGGCTCGGCATACGCGGCGGGGGCGAACGTCTCGACATCGCGAACGACCGTGACGCCCTCAATCTCCGGGCCGCGCGTGATCACCAAATTCCGGCGGTTGGGCAGCGGACGCCCGAGCGAATCCCACGTCTTGCGGCCCATGAGCACGGTGTGCCCGGTGGTGGCGCGCTTGAACCAGCGCAGTTCGTCGGAAATGCGCCACGGGATCGTCCCCTCGCGCCCGATCACCCGGTTGCGCGCCATTGCCGCAATGGCTATCAGTTTGGGTTGCTCGCTCATAGGAAAACAAAGGAATCAGGAAGCCAGGAAACCAGGAAAAGAAAATCTGGAACTCAGGAACTCAGGAGAAGAAGCGATGTTTTCTCTGCCTCTGATTCCTTTCCTGGCTTCCTGGCTTCCTGATTCTCTCATCTCCGTTTTTCTCACACCGCCACAGGGGCTTTGATGGCCGGGTGCGGATCGTAGCCGCTCAGGGTGAAATCCTCATACTTGAAGTCGTGGATGTTTTTCACCGCCGGGTTGAGCGTCATGGTCGGGAGCGCCCGGGGCTCGCGGGAGAGTTGTTCCTTCACCTGCTCCATGTGGTTGGAGTAGAGGTGCAGATCGCCGAAGGTGTGGACGAAGTCGCCCGGCTCCAACCCGCAGACCTGCGCGACCATGAGGGTGAGCATTGCGTAGGAGGCAATGTTAAACGGGACGCCCAGGAAGAGATCCGCGCTGCGCTGGTAAAGCTGGCAGGAGAGCACGCCCTCATGCACGTAGAACTGGAAAAGCAGGTGGCACGGCGGCAGTTTCATCGTCTCGATCTCGCCGGGGTTCCACGCGCTGACGATCAGGCGGCGGCTGTCGGGGTTGCGGCGGATTTGCTCGATGACCTGGTCGATCTGGTTGATGGAGCGTCCGTCCGGCGTGCGCCAGTCGCACCATTGCGCGCCATAAACGCGGCCCAGGTTGCCGTCGGCGTCGGCCCACTCGTTCCAAATGCTCACGCCCGCTTCCTGGAGCGAGCGGACATTTGTCTCCCCGCGCAAAAACCAGAGCAACTCGTGGAGGATGGACTTGAGGTGCAGCTTCTTGGTGGTCAGCAGCGGGAAGCCGTTGCGCAGGCTGAACCGGGCTTGCGCCCCGAAAACGGAGGTCGTGCCGGTGCCTGTGCGGTCGGATTTGAATTTGCCTTCTTCGAGAACAAGCCGGAGGAGATCGAGGTATGCGCGCACAGGGTAAGAGGAGTGAGGGTGTGCCAAAACCCTACGCAACTCCCCCGCGTGAAGCAAGCTTTGGCGGCAATGCTATGGCGCGGATTTTGCCCAGCGCATTGCGCCCAGGCTGCGTATCAACGCCGTGGCGGCGGCCTCGTATTCCTTTTTTTCCGCATACAAGACGAAGGCAAACTGTTCCTTTTCCAACGGGAGCAGCAGCACAAAAAACTGGTAGGTCTGCGCATACAAATGGCCGGTGAAGACAAAAAGAGCCGTTTCGTGCCCGTCAATGAAGATGGGATTCTGGCGCAAGTCGGCGATCTGTACCCCTTGGGCAAGCGGCGGCAGAAGGGCTTGGGCGCGTTGGATCAGCACATTGATGCCCGCCTGATCCCATGCGGGCGGTGGCGGCGTCCCCTCCGTGTGGGTGAATTCCGCCCTTGCACTGTTGGCTCCCTCCGGGGGGCGCAAGGATACCTTCGCGGCATCCCCCACCCAAGTCCATCCCGGCGGCGGAAGATAAACCACCTTTTGCTGGCCATGAATAAACTCAAACCCACGGTAAATCCCGCCGTCGGAAGAATGCTCATAGGGACGCGGTGTGAAATCAACTGGCAAAGCTCGCACCTCACCTCCCACCACCAGGCATGCGCCAACGAGCAACGGCAAAACAAATCGAGTCATGGGGATCGTCTTCATTTATTGAACGGTTCGTGAAATCCACTGTTTCCTGAAATACATCTTGGCGCCGCCGCCTGCGATCGTCTTGCGGCTGCCCCCGCCACCCATTCCACCGGGGCCGCTCCCACCCGATGCCAGTAGCGGGACGCCAAAGTTCATGAAGTTGTTGTCATAAGCCCAATTGCGCGTCGGGGCGCTATAAACCCCCGTCCCCCACACACCGGTGGCCTGCTGGCTTGCGTACAGAATCACCATCGAGCCGACATAGTTAAAGCGGACACCCGACCAGTTTTCGAGGAAGCGCGGGTAGTTTTCCACCCCGCCGCTATAATTTGAGTTGGTCGTGGGCACATTTCCCGCAATGAACGCCGCGTTGATGGTCGTCGCCTTGGCGGTGGGTTGTGTGCCGGCCTTCGAGTCCAGCCAGCCGTTGGAGAGCACATTGATTGCGTCGGCAACGATGGCCGCCGGCTGCCAATAGTAGCTGGTGCCGCTTACGGTTATCAATCCGTTCGCGTTGGGAACGGTGGTGGGATCAGGACTCGCTGGGTTCCATGAACCGGTGTTTTTGTTTGAAATCGGCAAGCTCCCAATGGTATTCGCGCTTCCTCCCGTGTTGTAGTCTCCCTGCACGTAGACGGGGTTTTGGCTGACAATCGTCAGCCCTCCGCTGGGTAAGACGTACCCGTTTTGGAGACGCACGGCGGGCTCGGTTTTGGGCACGGCCGGGGAATCCACCACCACCGTGGTGCTGGAGGTAACCGTCTGACCTTGCGTACTGGTGGTGACCACATTATGCGTCACAGCGGGAACGTACGCCTGCGTGGGACGCACATCATTGACAATGATCCCCAGCCCGGAATCCGAAGAAGCAGGGATGGCCCCGACATCCACAGCGCCCTTGAGCATGCCGACATCCACATTGGTCACTTGCATGTTGGCATTTCCGTGGCTGTCCGCCTCCCGCGCATCCACAAACGAGCTGCCTGTGGTCAATACCTTGTAGGTCGTGCCACTTTTTGTGAGCCCGGTGACGAATGCCTTGTAAAGATCCGAGTTTGTATTGACCGTTGCGCCAGTGGAGTCTGTGATGGTGATGGTTGGCGGTTGCCGTACGTCGTGGGTGGCGTTGTCGAGCGTGATGATGTAATCCGCAATATTGGACAGCCGCAAGGTCTGTAGGTTGTTGTAATCAAAGGGCGAGGAACCGGAAGTTCGGGCATCCCCGGGGCTGAAGGGATCAGGATAGGTTGTCAGCGGGAAAACAGCCGGCTCGATGATCTCGTGATAGCTGTCATTGTTGGGATTGGTGTCGTAGGGAAGCAGATTTCCCCATTGATCCTTCAGCGTAGGGCTGGTGCTTTGGATCAAAGTGCTTTGGGAAATATCCAATGGCGTCACGGGAGATGCATTTGCATTTCGGTTGACCCACCCATTCCCTGCGGGGGCCGTCCCGGTGCCACTGTGCGCCGGATCGGTGCCGACAGAATTATTGGAACCGGAAACCATCCGCCCCTGAAAGATGCCACTATATTTGGAGGAAGAAGACCCGGAGGTCGTGGGCAATTGCACTCCTTCCACAGAATCCGTAAATGTACACGTTCCTGAGGCAGCCCCCACGTAAAGCCCCGCATTGGTATGCACCGGGCCGTTAATGGTCATATTGGGGCCGGGGTGGATCTCAAGGTAGGAGTTGGCAAAAATTGCATAATTAAGAAAGGATTTTACCTGGTATTCAAACATCCGGCTTAGTTGAGCGGTTACGGTTTGCCCGCCAGGAGCCGGAAGCGTGACCACGACAGTGGCCAGATAGCGGAAGGCCTTTCCTTCGCGGATTCCCGAGGGCGAGTTGGTCGTCACTCCCACACACGTTCCGTTCGTTGCCACGGCGCCCGTGGTATCCAAGGGTTCTATGGCATAGGTGGTAAAGACCTGGGTGGGAGCTTGATCCAGACGTGCGCTGGCGAAATTAGCCACGTTTGGAAAATATTGGGCCAGCTCAGGAAACGCCGCCCCGGTAGGAACCCGTAGCGGCGTGGATCCCTTCAGATAGGTTTGAAAATAGGCCCGGTCGGGACACAGGTTGCCTAAGCTTCCGCCATAGCTGTTGAAACCGTCTTTGAATTGAGCGAAGAGCAGTTCCAGCGCCGAATCCCCCACCTCCATGGCCTGCTGCCGTGTGTTGATCCGCTTGGAGTTGCGCCCGGTGAAGAAAGAAAAATCGAACGCCGCCCAAGCCAGCGTAAAGAGCATGACGATCATCGCCAGTGTCACAATCAGCGTGCTGGCTTGGGTTTTCTGGGAGATGTGTGGAGTTTTCATGGAGGGCAGGGGGCTAACGCGCCACCTCGTCGAACAACGGCATGCGGCTCCAGAGCACGATGTCATAGAGCAACATATCGGAGTTGACGCCGCGGTATTTGTTGTTTGCATCACTGCTCAAGGTGACATTGGTGGTGTAATCCGGGTTGCTTCCAGCAAGGCGAACGCTGACGGCCCGTTGGCCATCGGCACTGTTGGAAAGAAACGACTGGGCGTAGGGCCAGGGCATGGAGAAAGGCTGGGCGACGGACCAGTTTTTGTTGGTGGGCAGCACGTTACGCATGGCGACAGTCCAGTTTCCATCGTAGTTGAGCCGGATGAGATCCGTGCCGCAGACGAAGTAATTGACCGGCGCCACCAAATAGGCCAGCACCGCCGCCATCGTGCTGTTGGAGCGTGTGCCGTAGGTCTGGAACGCAGTCCCCAGTGTGCCCGAAAGGGTGCAGGTGGCCACCAGGGTGCTCGTGGTTCCGCTCGATCCTGGCGAACCACTGAAACTCACGGCGGTTATTTTGCGATCCACCATGGCATAATTTGAGCCGGAAATAAGAACCGGCACGCTCGGAATGCAAAGATGCATCCCATTTGTTGCGCTCGTAAAGAGCGTCTGGTCACTAGCGGTCAAAAGTTCAATGCTGATTGTGGAGGCATTTGCGGAATAGGAGCCGTTGGCAACCGGGTATCCTGCTTTGGTTGCCGTGTAGGCCCCAAAAGGATCCGTGTAATTGCTGCCTGTCGTATAGGTCGACCCGACCATCAAATACAATTGAATGCCCGGAGCAGGGCCGGAACCGGTGACAACTGGCAGGCTCCAGCTTGTCATTTTTCCATTGGTCCACGATTTTGTTCCCCCGGAACACCCCGCCGGCACAGTTCCCTGTGCCCCAGCGGCAAGGGTTCCCGTCAACTGCGGCGCGGCAATGGCCATGTGGACATCATTGGAAAGCTGTTGCATCGGGCTGACGACGTTCATGTGGGCAAGGTTCACCGAGAAATTCCGCGTGACGAGGCGCGTCCCACCCCAAATCACCGAAAAAATGAGCAACATGGCGAGCGCCGCCACGGGAACGGCAATGAGCATCTCGATGAGCGTCCACCCCTCTTTGGGTCGCCTTCTTGGCAGGAAGTTTTTCATACGTCTGGAGCACGCAAGCAGGTCATCTGAACATTGTAGGGCCGCCCGCGATACTGGTAGTTCAACCGGATGTTCACGGAGCGCAACTGCACCGTTCCCGAGGCGGATGTCGTGCCGCCTGTTACGATGCTGGCGTTGTTGACCAGCGTCGTCAATGTGCCGGTTACCACGGCCTGAATCGACCCACTCGTGGCCAAGGCATCAGAATTGATCAGGATGTTGACGGTTTCCTGGCATGGCGTACCGAGTGCCACGGTGTTCGAGCCGCAAAGCATCAAGCTCGAAGGAAGCGGGTTCATTCCGCTGCTCACGAAGGGATCCGACCCGTTCACCGGGGTAAAAGGCCGGACGGCGAGCGCTTTATCCACGCGTGCCTGGACAATCTCAAAAGCGCATGTCTGTAGGCGGTTTGCATCCGCAAAATCGTTCACTTTGACAAAGCTGGTGTAAAGCGCCGTGACGGTGATGCCAACCAGCCCCAAGGCAATCATCGTCTCCACCAGCGAAAACGCGAAGGGCTGCATCTGCATTTTTACTTTCATCACCCCTCTTTAATAGCAGGAAACGCACCAATTTTTTCGCTTTTGGAAATGAATTTATGCCATCGCCGCAAGCAAAAGGCGGCTGAATGACCAGCCGCCTTGAAAATTACCTCGCTGCTCCCCACTCCCTAGTGGGTGCCCATCATGCCGCCCAGCATGCCCTGGCCTTCCCATCTCTCGGGCCGGTTGAGCGGCAGCGTGCTGACGCGCGGCGGGTCGGTCGGTTTCGGGGTGTCCGTTGTGCACCCCCCCTGGAGCAGGGAGGAGCAAACCACGAGAAACAATAAGCACAACCGCTTCTTCATACTAGGAGCCGGGGAAAATCACCACATCCCCGGGTTGCACGGTCACGCCCTTGGCGCTGCTGCCCGGCTGGATGTCGGCGATGGAGGTGGAAGGTTCAACAGAAGTCACGCGCAATTTGGCAACGAGGCTGCCGCCGCGTTTTACAATCAGCGAGGAGCCGTTCACCACCCCTTGGCGGTCGCCGATGCTCAGAACCACGAAGTTCCAGTTTCCATTGACGGCGAGCACCTTGCCTTCGAGTCCGGGCTTGGCCAAACCTGCGAGGCGGCGCGCATTGTCGGCTTCCAAGGTGGCGGCTTTCTTGTCGGCCTCTTCGGCCTTGGCTTGCACGGTCTTCAAAAGCTGTTCCTTTTCCAGTGCCTGTGCCTTGGCGTCCTCCAGGGCTTTGGCGATTGCGGGGTCAGGCGTGGGGGCTGCTTGCGGCGCGCTGCCCGTGTCGGTCAGTTTCTGCTTTAAGTCGGCGATCTCCGTCTCTTTGGCCTTCACCTGCGCTTGAGCCTCTTCCGCGTCCTTTTTCAGCTTGTCCACATCCGCCACGGCGGTGGCGCTCGTGGCTTCCACTGCGGCCTTGGCTTCCTCGGCGGCTTTCAGTTTTTCGCTGGCGACTTTCGCGGCTGCGGCTGCCTTTTTGGCCTGCGCATCCGCATCAGCAATCTTGCCCTGCGCGGCTTTGGCTTCCTCTCGCGCCGTGCTCAGCGCATCCTTGTTGATATAATTTTTCACACCGGCCGCCACGGTAAGGAGGATGGCCGCACCAAGCACAAGTCTGGGTAAAAGGGAGGAACTGGGCATATTGAGATATTAATTAAATGGGGGAGGCGCTGGGGGCGCACTTTCTTGAGCGGGATACTTCTAAGCTCTCTTCCCTAGGGAATGCAAGTCGATTGACACAAAAAAATTGTCAACGGGCTGGAATCCGACGATAGTCTTTCTGTCGCCAGGGACTACGGATTGAGAGCAGGCCAACCCCGCCAGGGCAGGAATGCAGCAACGGTCGTCTGACTCTCCTTGTCGTAGCTCTCTGGCGGCTTATCCCAACGTAAAACAGGATGGCCGCAAAGATGCGCAAAAAGCGCAAAACAAAAGAGACGCGTTCCTTTTGGGATTGTTTGCAGACTCGCCCGTAGAACAACGCTCCTGCCGTCCGTTTTCTATCCGTTTGCGCCGCTTGCGCTTTTTTGCGGCTTATTTTCTCCCCATCGGCTCTGCCAGAAACGCCGGTTGCGCCGTCGCCCCCACCACGCCCACGCGACCGGTTCCCCGCTCGAAACGCAACGTGGCTGAGCGTTGTTCAACGCCATCGGGAGATTCCGCGACAATCGGGATTTCATACGCGCCGTCCGGAAAAAGAAAGTGGTGCCGGAATGTGCCGTCCGGGTTGAGTTTGACGGGCTTGCCGTCGATCCAGACTTTTGCGTCGGGATGTGTGCCGCCGTAGAAAATGACCTCGGCGTTTACGTGCATGAAAAAACCCCTCGGCTTGCCAAACGGCTGTGCGCTCCAGCTTGCTCCCAGGTGGGAACTCATCGCGCCGGAAGCTCCCCCGAGGCCGCCCGCCCAGGAACTCAGCCACGAACTCCAGAAGCTCGATTCCGCGCCCACAGCGCCAGGCCACGACGAGAGCCAGGAACTCCAGAAACCCTCCGCTTTCGCCGCTGACTGCCAGGAACTGAGCCAGGAGCTTTGCAACGTCTCGGACGCGCCCGCAGCCATCGTCCAGGAAGAGAGCCACGAACTCCAGAAGGCACCCTGTTCCGCACCCGGCCATGAGGAGAGCCAGGAACTCATCCCCGCGCTTTGGGCGCCGGGCCAGGAGGCCAGCCAGGAACTTAAGGCGCTGCTGGGAGCCGCCGCCCCCGGCCATGAAGCCAGCCAGGAACTGATCCCGCGACTTTCCGCCGCGCCCGGCCACGAGGCCAGCCAGGAGGCGAACGCTCCCACTTCCGCGCCGCCCAGCCAGGAGGAGAGCCAGGAACTGATCTCCCCGGCTTCCATCGCCGCGCGCCAGGAGGCCAGCCACGAACTCAGGCCAAACCCAATGCCGCTAAAGAGGCTTGCGCCGCCGATTCCCGCAGCCCCCGGCAACAGCCCGCTGGCGCTCTCGCTAAAGAGCCTCTCCTTTAGCTGCTGCCGCAGCAGGCGGTCGATCTCCGCCGGCTCCAGCGCGAGCATCTCCTCCACATTGTTGCCCAAAAGCGAGGCAAGAATGCGGCGCTGCTCATTGGTCCATTCCGGCATTTGCCCCATCGCAAACGCCAGCTTGCGGCCTTCGCCTTGAATGCGCGCGAGCGCCGTCAAAAGGGATTCTCCTTCGGCGCGCGACGGTTCCACCATGTCGAGCATCTTCTGGAAAGCAAGGTGGTAGGGAACCGTGGCGAAGGTGTCTGCCACCTCCTCGGAAACCCCGTCCGAGGGCGTGGTCGCTTCGTTGGAACGCGTGATCGTCTCCCAATCGCCTGCTTCGTTCACAAAGCCAAGCTCCGCATAAAAAGCGGCGTTTCCACGGCCCGCAGAGATATACCAGTTGCGGGCTTCCGGGCTTACCTCCGCACGATAGACTTCCACGCCGTCCACGGCGTTGTAAACCTTCAGGAGGACTTTGCCCCCGCGCATCCGCGACGGCGGATATTCGCTCCAATCCACATCCCAATAGCAAAACAGCCATTGCGGGTCACGCGCCACCAGAAACAGAGCCTTGGAACCGTAGGTCACCGGAAGCGGGCCGAGGTCTTCAAATGCAGGAACTTCCTGTCCGCCTACGGAAGCCTCTTCCAGAGTCGCTTCGTACTTGTGGACGTTTTCTTCCGGCCTTCCATGAACTACTGGTTCCTTGGAAATTTGGAATGCTCCCTTTTTCCTTTTCTCCGATTTTGCAGGTTTCCCTTTTTCAATTTTTCCCATAGCCCGTTGTCGTAATTAAGATCGGTGTTTGGTGACGTGGTGGTGACCCGGAAAGCGATGCTAAAGTCAAGCGCGGACAACGCAATCAAATTCAAAACAATCAGGGTTCACCCTAAAAATTTCGGCAAACCTTGCCGTCCCCGTCCACATTCCGTTACATTTGCCCCCATCATGTTAACTAAACGCATCATCCCCTGTCTCGACGTGCATGACGGCAAGGTCACCCGCGGCGTCCAGTTCGGCAAAGCCGAAGCCGGGGAACTGCGCAATGTGGGCGATCCCGTGGAGCTTGCCCTGCGCTATAACGAACAGGGGGCCGACGAGATGGTTTTTTTTGACATCACCGCCAGCGCCCACGGGCGGGCGTCGATGATCGACGTGATTGAACGCGCTGCGGATCAGTGTTTTATGCCGCTCACTGTTGGCGGCGGCATCCGCGCTGTGGAGGACATGAGCCTCATGCTCAAGGCCGGGGCGGACAAAATCAGCATCAACTCCTCCGCCATCGCAACGCCCGAGCTTATCTCGGCGGGAGCGGAGCGCTTCGGCAGCCAGTGCATTGTCGTCTCCATCGATGCCAAAAAAGTCACGCCCGACCGCTGGGAAGTTTTCGTCCACGGCGGACGCAAGGCAACGGGGTTGGATGCCGTGGAGTGGGCGTGCAAAGCGGTGGCGCTCGGCGCCGGGGAGATTGTCCTCAACTCGATTGATGCCGATGGCACCAAGGCCGGGTATGATTTGGTCATCACGCGGCGCATCAGCGAAAGCGTCGCCGTCCCGGTGGTCGCCAGCGGCGGCGCGGGCAAGCTGGAGCACATGAGCGAAGTGCTCGCCGAGGGCAAAGCCGACGCGGTGCTCGCCGCCAGCGTCTTCCACTTCGGCCAATACACGGTGCGGCAGGTCAAAGAATACCTGGCCCAGCAAGGCGTGCCGGTGCGGCTGACGTAGCGTTTATTCTCTACCGCAAGCAATACGTAATGCCGCGTTCCCCAATCTCATTTTGGAACGCGCTTTGATAGAGTTGCCGGGACAATGGCATTCCCAAATGGAGTTTGGGAACGAGAGGGAAAAAGTCTGCTGCGCCGGGCTTCAGCCGGCGTTTTAGCTTTGCCACCAGCTTCAGCTGGTGGTTCCCAGGCAACCCAACGCCCCAGCCGGCTTCAGCCCTGACATGTATACACATCGCGAAGCCGCCATCG
>SESG01004552.1_pt1 | contig 17921 bp, 19 predicted proteins | sample 3171421 | NCBI WGS metagenome assembly SESG01 (sample SAMN10866946, study PRJNA518727) | freshwater metagenome | biome: subpolar coniferous forest; feature: holomictic lake; material: water; isolation source: holomictic Lake 227, 6 m and 8 m depth | place: Canada: near Kenora, Ontario | collected... | reverse complement strand
TCGCCAACCACGTGGTGACCGAAATCGAAGTGATGTGTCTGCCAGCCGATCTGCCCGAATTCATCGCGGTCGATTTGAGCGGCCTCAAGAAGGGCGCTTCGCTGCATCTGGCCGACGTCGTCATGCCCAAGGGTGTGACAGCCGTCACCCACGGCAAGAACAACCCGGTTCTGGTCTCGGTGGTGGTTATTTCTGCCGCAACTGCGGAAGAAACGCCAGCCGCAGACGGCGCCGCACCGGCTGCCGCCGCACCGACAGCCGCCGCCGCAGCTGCAGCAGCCGGCAAGGCCGCAGCAGCGGCCAAGGCCCCTGCGGGCAAGGCGCCTGCTGCCAAGGCACCCGCCGCCGCAAAGAAGAAGTAATCTGGACGCTTGCAGCGTCACACGAATGGCCCACCTCGGTGGGCCATTTTTTTGCCCGGACGGTTACACTGTGCCCGCTATGCAGCGCCAACCATTTGCCAACCAAACCGGGCCAAGATGATCAAGCTATTTGTCGGTCTGGGCAACCCCGGCCCCGACTATGAACTGACCCGCCACAACGCCGGTTTCTGGTGGCTTGACGAAGTGGCCCACGCGCTCAAGGTGGTGCCACTCATGGACAAGTCCTACCATGGCATGGTGGCCAGAACCTCGATCAACGGGCAGACCGTCTGGCTGCTCAAACCACAGACCTTCATGAACCTGTGCGGCAAATCCGTGGCCGCGCTGGCGCGTTTCTTCAAGATCGAGCCGCAGGAGATTCTGGTGGCGCACGACGAACTCGACATCGTTCCGGGCGAAGCCAAGCTCAAGCTCGGCGGCAGCCACGCCGGGCACAACGGCTTGCGCGACATCCATGCCCAACTCGGTACCGACGCCTACTGGCGCTTGCGTCTGGGCGTCGGCCATCCGGGGGACAAGTCCGATGTCGTGAACTGGGTACTGAAGAAGCCCTCGCTCGATCACCGTGTCGCCATCGATCAAAGCATAGACCGCGCACTCAAAGCCCTGCCGCACCTGCTGGCAGGCGAAATGGACAAGGCCACGATGCTGGTGCACACCAGCAAGCCGCCGCGCCCGAAGCCACCCCGCCCCGAAAAGCCGGATCAACCGGATGCGGCGCTGCCCCCCACTGTCAGCAGGGAGAATCAACATGAGAGTCGCTCGTCTTGAAACATTGGTCCTGATCGCCGCCGGTCTTTTATCGACCGGGGTTGGGGCGCAAACCGTCTACAAATGCGGCAACACCTACAGTCAGTTGCCGTGCCCGGATGCCACAGTCATCAACGCCGACCAACGCACACGCGAGCAGAAGGCGCAAGCCGATCAGGCCACGGCACGCGATGCCCGCGCTGCCACCGCCATGGAGAATGCGCGCTTGCAGCAGGAAAAAGCCGATCTTGCGGCCAACACACCCAAGGCACCGGCCAAGGCTGCCAGCGCCAGCAAGCCGCGCAAGAGCGAATTGAAGAAGAAGAAGAAGAAAAAGACGGATGCCGACACCGTGGTGGCGCGGTCGCCGGCAACCAAGAAGGCCGCAACCGCCAAGCCGGCTGGCAAGGCATCCAGCCCATCCTGAGCGAGACCATGCGCGACTCTGTCAGCTACCCCGCGCCCGACCCCGACTTGGACAGCGCCTGCAGGCGCCGGTACTTTTGCCACAGCGTCTCGCGGCTCTCCACCCACTGCGGGTTGACCGGTATGCAGGCCACCGGACAGACCTGGACGCACTGGGCTTCGTCGAAATGACCGACACATTCGGTACATTTGTCGGGATCGATTTCGTAGATTTCGGGCCCAAGAAAAATCGCCTGGTTCGGGCACTCAGGTTCGCAGATGTCGCAGTTGATGCACTCGTCGGTGATGATCAAGGCCATCGCTTACCATCCACGGCATCGTCTAAAGTAACAAGCTTGTTGCGCATGGTCCGAATTATCGGCGAGCGTGCCATCCAAACATCCTCATGGGTCTATTCCTTTTCAAACGCCTGACGACGCTGCTGGCAACGCTCGCCGGCGCCTCGGTCGTGGTGTTTCTGGTGCTCGAAATCCTGCCTGGCAATGCGGCCCAAATGCTCATGGGCCCCGACGCCTCGCCTGAAGCAATACAGGCGCTAACGATCAAGCTCGGCCTGAACCTGCCGCCCATGGAGCGCTACTGGCAATGGATCAGCGCCCTGCTGGTGGGCGACATGGGCATGAGTAACGCCTACAGCAGCCCGGTGCTCGAGCTCGTGCTCGAACGCCTGGCCGTCACCGTGCCGCTGGCGGTCATCGCCATGGTGCTGACGACGGCAATGGCCTTGACGGCCGGCATCTATGCCGCGTCGCGCCACAACCGCATGGGCGACACCGGTCTGATGGGCCTGACGCAGCTTGGCATTGCCGTGCCCAATTTCTGGTTCGCCATTTTGCTGATCCTGTTGTTCTCGGTGCATTTGCAGTGGTTCTCAGCCGGCGGTTTTCCCGGCTGGGACGAAGGTTTTACGCCAGCACTCAAATCCCTGCTGCTACCGGCGCTCTCGCTGGCCGTGGTGCAGGCTGCGATTCTGGCGCGCATCACGCGCTCGGCCGTGCTGGAAGTGCTGCGTGAAGACTTTGTGCGCACAGCGCGCGCCAAGGGTCTGTCGCAACGCGCCACGCTGTGGGGCCATGTGCTGCGTAACGCGATGATCCCGGTGCTCACCGTCATGGGGCTGCAATTCGCCAACCTGCTGGCCGGCACCATCGTGGTTGAAAACGTGTTCTACCTGCCGGGCCTGGGGAGGCTCATCTTCCAGTCGATCTCGAACCGGGATCTGATCGTGGTGCGCAACTGCGTGCTGCTGCTGGCTGCCATGGTGATCGCCGTCAACTTCGTGGTCGATGTGCTCTACGCCGTGATCGATCCGCGCGTGAAGGCCAGCGATATATGAGCCAGAGCGCAAACGCCATCACGCATCAAGCACCCGGTCTGCTGGCGCGCGCCCTGCGCCATCGCAGCTTTGCCATCGGCGCGGTGCTGACGCTGTTGTTGCTGCTGGCAGCCAGCCTGTCTCTGGTCTGGACGCCGTGGTCACCGTACGAGATCGACATGGCAGCCAAGTTGCAGCCGCCCGGTGCACAGCACTGGCTCGGCACCGACCCGTTCGGCCGCGACGTCACCTCGCTGCTGCTGGTAGGCGCGCGCAATTCGATCCTGGTCGGCGTCATTGCGGTCAGCATCGGACTGGGCATCGGCACCCTGTTCGGCCTGCTGGCAGCGGCGCGCCGCGGCTGGGTCGAAGAAGCGATCATGCGGCTGGCCGATTTCACCTTTGCCTTCCCCGCCATCCTGTCGGCCATCATGCTGACGGCCGTCTTTGGCGCGGGCATCGTCAACTCGATCATCGCCATCGGCGTCTTCAACATTCCCACCTTCGCCCGCGTCACACGCGCCAGCGCCAACGCGGTCTGGTCACGTGAATTCGTGCTGGCGGCACGCGCCTGCGGCAAGGGCCCGTGGCGCATCACCTTTGACCATGTGCTGCCCAACATCCTCTCGGCCCTGATCGTGCAGGCAACGATCCAGTTCGCGCTGGCGATCCTGGCCGAAGCCGCGCTGTCCTACCTGGGTCTGGGCACGCAGCCACCGCAACCGTCCTGGGGCCGCATGCTGGCCGAAGCCCAGACCCTGCTGTTTCAGGCGCCTTTGCTGGCCGTCTTTCCGGGGATTGCGATTGCACTGGCGGTGCTGGGACTGAACCTGCTGGGCGACGGCCTGCGCGACCTGATGGACCCCCGACTGGCCCGAAAACGCTAAACCAAATGCCCTTGCTTGAAGTTCACAACCTGGGAGTGCAGTTGCAAACGCAGCGCGGCCCCGCTGCTGCCGTTCGCGGCGTCAGTTTCAGTCTGGAGCGCGGTCAGACGCTGGGCCTGATCGGCGAATCGGGTTGCGGTAAATCGATCACCGCCATGTCGCTGATGGGTCTGCTGCCCGAGAACGCAGTCGTGACCGGCAGCATCCGCTTTGACAAGCAGGAAATGGTCGGCATGAACGACGCCGCCCTGCGTCGCCTGCGTGGCGACCGCATCGGAATGATTTTTCAGGAGCCGATGACGGCGCTCAACCCGGTGCATACCATCGGGCACCAGGTGGCCGAGCCACTGCGCCTGCATCGCGGCACGGATCGCGCTGCGGCACGCGCGCAGGCCATCGCCCTGCTCGACCGTGTCGGGATCGCCGACGCGGCGCGGCGTGTGGACGCCTACCCGCATCAGTTCTCCGGCGGCCAACGCCAGCGCATCACGATCGCCATGGCCCTGGCTTGCGGGCCGGACCTGCTCATCGCCGATGAGCCCACCACCGCGCTGGACGTAACGATTCAGGGCCAGATCCTGGACCTCATCAGCGAACTGGTGCAGGAGCGCGGCATGGCCTTGCTGCTGATCTCGCACGATCTGGGCGTGATTGCGCAGAATGTTGACAACATGATGGTGATGTACGGCGGCACGGTGGTCGAAAGTGGCCCCAGCGCAAGTGTCTTTTCCCACATGGCGCACCCCTACACACGCGGCCTGTTTGGCGCACGCCCCAAGCTCGGTGCGCCACGCGGAACCCGCCTGACCACCATCGCCGGCACGGTGCCCGAACTGGCCGATCTGAGCGCCGGCTGCCCCTTCTTCGAGCGCTGCACCTGGGCTGCGCCAGCGTGTGCCCAGGCACTGCCGAGTGCCACCGATCTCGGCTCCGGACACCGGGCCAACTGCCTGCGGCTTGATGCCGTTGCCGCCGGAGCCAAGCCATGACCGAGGTCTTGTTGGAACTTGATCAGGTCACGCGCAGCTACAAGCTGCCGCGCGAGCGGCTTTGGGGAGCAGCACCGATGGTGCACGCGGTGCGCGGCATCAGCTTGCGCATGCGCAGCGGCACCAATCTGGGCGTGGTCGGCGAGTCGGGTTCCGGCAAATCGACGCTGGCACGTCTGGTCATGGCGCTCGAAGCGCCGACTTCGGGCACGGTCCATATGCTGGGCCAGGCATTGGGTGAACTGGACCCGGCTGCCCTGCGCGCGGCGCGGCGCAATTTCCAGATGGTTTTTCAGGATCCCTACGGCTCGCTCGATCCGCGCCAGACGGTCGAACGCATCATCACCGAACCCTTGGCGGCCATCGGCGGCACACCGGCTGGCGAAATGCATGCCCAAGCGCGCGACGTGCTGGACTCGGTCGGCCTGCGCAGCAGCGACCTGGGCAAGTATCCGCATGAGTTCTCTGGCGGCCAGCGCCAACGCGTGGCGATTGCGCGCGCCCTGATCACGCGCCCGCGCCTGATCGTGGCCGACGAACCCGTGAGCGCGCTGGACGTTTCCGTGCAGGCCCAGGTGCTCAACCTGATGCAGGACCTCTCAACCGAATTCGGTGTCACCTACCTGCTGATCAGCCACGATCTGGCGGTGGTCGATCACCTGTGCGATGAAGTGGCCGTGATCTACCAGGGCCGCATCGTCGAGCAGGGCTCGCCGCTGACGCTGTTCCAGCAAGCCGCCCACCCCTATACGCGCGCCCTGATTGCTGCGGTACCGCGCTTGCAGCCGCATGCGACAAGCGCACAGCGCAGCCGCGCCCCGCTGGTCAATTCGCGCGCGCATGGCGCGCTGGCCTGTCCCTACGCACCACGCTGCCCGCACGCACAGGCCCTGTGCGAGGCGCAGCGCCCCGAACTGACGGCGCTTGACAGTGGCCATCAGGTGGCCTGTCATTTTTTTGACCTGCCGGCCGCACCCACCTGAGTACAAAATGGTATCGTTCGCAACGTCGCACAACATCCTGGCTCAACCCCTTTTCTGACTGGAGAAGTTTCATGATCAATCGTCGTCACCTCATTCGCTCGGCTGCCGGCACTGCCGCACTCGCCACCCTGCCGCTGGCCGCTATGGCACAGGGCAAAAAAGACAGCGTGGCGCTGGCCATGACGCTGGAGCCACCGGGCCTGGACCCGACTGCCGGCGCCGCCTCGGCCATTGCCGAAGTCGTGCAATACAACATCTTCGAGACCCTGACCAAAATCAACAGCGACGGCAGCGTCTCGCCGCTGCTGGCCGAGAGCTGGGAAGTCTCGCCCGACCTCAAAACCTACACCTTCAAGCTGCGCAAGGGCGTCAAGTTCCAGAATGGCGAGCCCTTCAATGCCAAAGCCGTGAAGTTTTCCTTCGAGCGCGCTGGCGCCGAGAAAAGCACGAACAAGGACAAGCGCACTTTCGCCAGCATGGACAGCGTGGCGGCAATTGACGACTACACGGTCGTGGTTCTGAACAAGGCGCTCGATCCGGATTTCCTGTTCCTGATGGGCCAGGCCACGGCCATCATCGTCGAGCCCAAGAGCGCAGACAACAACGCCACCAAACCGGTCGGTACCGGCCCCTACCAACTCACAGCCTGGAACAAAGGCTCCTCGGTCACGCTGAGCAAGTGGGACGGCTTCCGCAACGCCGCAGCCATCAAGATCAAGAAGGCCACTTTCCGCTTCATCAGCGACCCAGCAGCGCAAGTGGCTGCCTTGCTGGCCGGCGACGTCGACGCCTTCCCGCGCGTGACGCCGCGCAGCGTGGCACAGTTCAAGACCAACGCCAAGTTCCAGGTCCTGCTCAACGGCTCGCGTGCCAAGACCATCCTGGCCATCAACAACAAGAAGAAGCCGCTTGACGACGTGCGCGTGCGCCGCGCCATCGCCGCCGCAATCGACCGCAAGGCCGTCATTGAAGGCGCCGGCGACGGCTTTGGCGCACCGATCGGCAGCCACTATGTGCCGGGCGCGTTCGGCTATGTGGACACCACCGGAATCAACCCGTTCAACATTGAAAAAGCCAAGGCGCTGCTAGCCGAAGCCGGCATCAAGACACCATTGGAACTGAGCCTGAAACTGCCGCCCGCGCCATATGCACGCCAGGGCGGCGAGGTGATCGCAGCGCAGTTGGCCAAGGTCGGCATCATCGCCAAGATCGAGAACGTGGAGTGGGCGCAGTGGCTCAGCGGCACCTACACCAACAAGGCCTACGATCTGACGATCATCTCGCACGTCGAACCCTTCGATCTGGGCAACTTCGCCAAGCCCGGCTATTACTGGGGCTACGAATCACCCCAGTTCAACGCCCTGTTTGACCGCATCCAGAACGCACCGCGCGCTGCGGATCGCGCCAAGCTGCTGGGCGATGCACAACGCATGCTGGCCAACGACTGTGTTCATGCCTTCCTGTACCAGCCGCAGTGGGTCACGGTGGCTGCCAAGAACCTCAAGGGTCTGTGGAAAGACATGCCGGTGTTTGTCAACGACATATCGGCGCTGTCCTGGTCGTGAAGCTGTACGAACTCAGTGCGCCGGAACTGGTCGCCGGCTACCGTAGCCGCGCCTTCTCGCCGGTCGAGGTCACGCAGGCGGTGCTGGACCACATCGCGCGCTGGGAGCCGCATCTGCATGCCAGCTACCTGTTGCGGCCCGAACTCGCGCTGGACCAGGCGCGTGCCAGCGAGGCACGCTGGCACGAGGGCCAGCCCTGCGGCGTGCTTGACGGTGTACCGGTCACGATCAAGGAAAACATCGCCACGCGCGGCGACCCGGTGCCCTTGGGCACGCTGGCCACCGACCTGACACCCGCCGTCGCCAGTGCACCACCAGCAGCGCGCCTGCGTGAAGCCGGCGCCGTCATGGTCTGCAAAACCACCATGCCCGACTACGGCATGCTCTCCAGTGGCCTGTCGAGCTTTCACGCCCTGGCACGCAACCCCTGGGACCTGCGCAAAACGCCCGGCGGCTCCAGCGCCGGCGGCGGTGCGGCCGCAGCAGCCGGCTATGGCCCGCTGCACATCGGCACCGACATCGGCGGCTCCTTGCGCCTGCCAGCCGGTTGGTGTGGCATCTTCAGCTTGAAGCCCAGTCTGGGTCGCATCCCGATCGACCCACCCTACACCGGGCGCGCCGCCGGCCCCATGACACGCAGCGTGGCCGACGCCGCGCTGATGATGCAGGTGCTCTCGCTACCCGATGCGCGTGACAGCATGAGCCTGCCCTACCAGGCGATCGCCTGGAATAAATTCGATCAAGGCGCCGGCATTCTGCGCGGCCTCAAAATCGGCCTCCTGCTGGACGCCGGCTGCGGTCTGACGGTCGAGCCCGAGGTGCTGGCGGCAATCAAACGCGCTGCCCATATCTTTGAACAAGCCGGCGCCGTCGTCGAAGCAATGAAGCCCTTTCTGACACCCGACATGCTCGACGGTATGGACCATGCATGGCGATTGCGCTCGCAAATCGATCTGGCAGCTTTGGCGGCCGACAAAAAAGCCAGCGTGTTGCCCTACATCCAGCACTGGGCCGACAGTGCTGCCGGCATGAACGGGCCGCAGGCCTTTGCCGCCTTCAGCCAGTTTCACAACACGCGTGTGGCCACGGTGCGGGCCTGTCAGCGTTTTGATTTTGTGCTGTCGCCGACTTCGCCGATGCCCGCCTTCGCCGCCGAGTTGCCGTCGCCGACCAACGACCCGCTGCGTCCGCTCGAACACATCGCTTTCACTGTGCCCTACAACATGTCGGAGCAGCCCGCGGCGTCAATCAACTGCGGCTACACCCAGGATGGATTGCCAATCGGTCTGCAGATTGCCGGCCGACGTTTCGATGATCTGGGTGTGTTGCAGGTCGCACGGGCTTTTGAATTGCTGCGTGAACCGCAAAAAGCCTGGCCGCAGGTGCCGAGCTGAAAGCAGCCGATCAAGCTTTTAGCGTCTTGGACAGGGCGTTTTGTTTCAGCACAAAAGTATTGAAGACGCCTATCGGCAGGGCCGGACTGTACAGATAACCCTGAAACAGGTCGCAACCCTGCGCTTTCAGGAACTCACGTTGGCCCTCGGTTTCGACGCCTTCGGCGACGACTAGCAGATCCATGCTGCGACCGAGTTCCACCACCATGTGAACAATCGCTGCGTCGTGCGGGTTGGTCAAGGCGTCGCGCACAAAGGACTGGTCAACCTTGAGTTTGTTAAATGGCAGTCGTTTGAGGTAACTCAGCGATGAAAAGCCGGTGCCAAAGTCATCAAGCGAAAACTTGACGCCACGCTGGCGCAGCGTCGACATTTTTCCAAAGATATCTTCCATATCGTCGACCAGAAGGGACTCCGTCAGTTCCAGCTCCAGCAGGCTGACATCGAAGTCGTAGCGGTCAATCATGGTCAGCACCTGGTTGACGAAATCGCTTTGCCGAAACTGAACCTGGCTGATGTTGATCGCCAGACTGAGATGTCGTGTCGCGTTGTAATTTCCCCATACCTGCAGTTGGGCGCAGGCCATTTCAAGCACCCAGTGGCCGATCGGCAGGATCATGCCGGTCTGCTCGGCCAGCGCAATGAAATTCCCGGGCGCCACCAGGCCGCGACGCGGATGCTGCCAGCGCAGCAAGGCCTCAGCGGCGACAACGCGGCCCTCAGAGTCGATCTGCGGTTGGTAATGCACGTCGAATTCGGACCGTTCCAATGCCAGGCGCAGTTCGTCCTCCAGTCTTGAATACCCAATGGAATCGGCCTGCATGAAATAAATCAGAACATACAGATTCAACAAGGCTGCAATCGGGTGCGCCCAGGCGCTGATTCGGCGCACATCATCGGGCAGACCGTAGCCCAATGGCGAAATGCCCGGATCCACTTCCAGCAGCACAAAGGCCAGCAGGCAGAGCAACGCCATGCCATGGCGCAACAAGGGGCGCTCACCGCGAAAGACCGTCATGGCCATCATACTCAGCGGCAAAAGGTGAAAGTGGGTGGCGCGCGGCAGCAGGGGGGTCGGAATGTCATAAACAAAAGCGAACAGGGACACGATGCCAAGCAGCGTCAAAATGAGCATGACGGCCACGCCAGGACCCTGCTGCTGCCAGTTCAGTGCCAGCGCCGCCAGTGCGAGCACCAGCGTGAGTGCCACGATTACCCAGTCGCCACGCCAGGCGAAAAACAGGCACCAGCCCAAGCCGATCAGCAGCACCAGCAAACTGCTCAGCAGCAGAACGCGGCGCCCCCGACGTTGCTCTATCCGCTCTAAGTCAGCCGCGACCCAGAAATGTGCAAGGCGCAGAATGGGTCCCGCATTTATCTGCATGGAGCGGTGAAGTCAAGGTAGACGTTTGACGGTTCGCAGTGCAGCAAACGATACGCTGGCGCGCGCAAACGGCACCGACCATCGCAGGAAAATTTTCCAAACATGGCATTGAATCCCCTATTCAACTCAAGAATCTGATATTTTTCTTGATACTAGCAGAGAATTCTTATGCAAAGAAATGCACCTGGCAAGGCGCTGGATTGCCGAAAAAAAGAAGGCAGCAAGCGCATGACGCTTGCCCAGGCAGGAGCCTACTTGGCCAATGACGCCTGATCGTAGATGGGCTGCGCCGGCATATTGGCCAGATGCTGCGTGTCGGCCCAGAGCAGGATTTCGATCGCATCGCCGGCGATGCGCACACGGTTCAAACCGGCATTGGGTATCTCGCTCTGGCGTGGTCCCGACAGCGGCAGGGCGCGCGCGGTGCGGTAAATCATGTCAAGCACGCCGCCATGCGTCACCAGCACCAGCGTCTTGTTTGCATGCGCCAGCGCCAGCGCGCGCACGGCGCCCAGCACGCGGGCATGAAACTGCCGCGTGCTCTCAGCGCCAGCGAACGCGTAGTCGGCGTCAAAGCGCGTCCACTGCGCCCAGGCATCGGGGTGCTGCGCCTGAATGTCGTTAACCCGCATGCCGTCAACAACGCCAAAATTCTGCTCGCGCAAACCGGGGTTGAGCGCGCTGCTGCCCGGCGGCGGCAGATGCAAACTCTGCTCCCGGATCGGTTGGGCGGTCTGCTGTGTGCGGATCAGGTCGCTGCAGACCAGCAGGTCAGCGGCCTCAGCGGCAAGGCGCTGGCCCAGACGACGCGCCTGCTCATGACCGACAGCGTTGAGCGGCACATCGACCTGGCCCTGAAAGCGCAACTCACGGTTCCAGTCGGTTTCGCCATGACGGATCAGGATGAATTCGGTCATTGCACTTTCAAGGTTCAATGTCGCCGTCGTCCTCTGCCGTCACGGCTTCACTGGCCTTGACAATCATCACCGGCACCGGCGAGCCGTGCAGCACTTCGTTCGACACCGAGCCCAACAAGGCGCTGCGCAAAGTGCTGGTGCCGCTGGCACCCATCACCACCAGATCGCATTCATACCGTTCCAGGATGTCAATGATGGTGTGCGCCGGATCGCCCGAGGCAACCTCAGATTCATAGGGCAGGCTGGCCTCGTCCAGCAACGCCTGCGCCGCCAGCAGGGTATGGGCACCGGCGGCAGCGCTGACTTGCGCCAACACCTGCGGATCGTGCGCCACAACCAGTTCGTACAGGTTCGCACTCTCCTGCACATTGGCCAGCACCACACGGGTCGCAAGTCCCGCGCGTGCCATGCGGATCACGCATCGAACCGCTTCCAGCGAGACATCGGATCCATCAACGGGTAACAGTATTTTCATTTTCTCTAACCTTTAATCAATGGGCCTGAGCAGCCATCAAGCAGAACCTAACGTCCGGACTTTCTCAATCAGGCGCTGATTCACCAGGGGCGACACAAATTTGTCGACTTCGCCACCGAGCGAAGCAATTTCGCGCACAAAAGTGCTGGAGATGAACTGGTAGCGGTCGCTGGGCGTGAGGAACACGGTTTCCACATGCGGCATCAGGCTGCGGTTCATACCGGCGAGCTGGAATTCATAGTCAAAGTCAGTGACAGCGCGCAAGCCGCGCACCATGGCCTTGGCGCCGCGCGCCACGACAAAGTCGCGCAACAGGCCCGAAAAGCTCTCGACCTCGACCTGCGGATAGTCCTTCACCACCTCGCGCGCCATGTCGATGCGTTCCTCGAGTGAAAACATAGCCTTCTTGTGGTGGCCGGCGGCCACCGCCATGATGACGCGATCAAACAACTGGGTCGCGCGGCGCACCACATCCTCATGGCCACGGGTGATGGGATCAAAAGTACCGGGGTAAACAGCAATCACGTTGTGGACCATTTTTCGCCTATCCATCGGTTGAGGGTAATGCCTGAAGCCCCAACATTGCGTGGGCTCGCCTGCGCCCCATTATGCAGTGTCACGCGGCCATCGCCGGAGCAAATGGGCGTGCACGGCGCCGGCCTTGAGGTGCCGGTACACCTGCAAGCCTGCGCTCGCCAACTGCGGGTCCCGCCACTGCGTCGGCGCTTCGAGGTAGACAAAGCCATCTGGCGCCACAACGCGCCCAGCCGCCTGCAGCGCCACCTCAAAAAGAGTCGAATCAAAGGGCGGATCAAGAAAGACGGCGTCCATGCTGTTGGCGTCCAGATGCCGCAGGGCGGCAACGCCATCACCGCGCACGATGTCGATGGCAACAGCCTGCAACTGCGTCTGAACGCGTTTGAGTTGCAGCACCAGGGCTGTGTCCTGCTCCACCAGTGAAACCGCCTTGGCCCCGCGCGAAGCCGCCTCGAAGCCCAACGCGCCGGTACCGGCGAAGGCATCGATGCAGCGCCAACCACTCAGGTCCTGCCCGAGCCAGTTGAACAGGGTCTCGCGCACGCGGTCGGGTGTCGGACGCAAGCCCGGATGGTCAGCCACAGCGAGCCGCGTGCGTTTCCACTGACCCCCGATGATGCGCACCTCGTGGGTCTGCACGCGAATCGGGCGCACGCGTGCCGGGCGAGTCGCAGTTGGGGATTTGTTTTGCTTCATCGGCACAGCTTAACCCAGGTTATGCCGCTTGCGTCGGCCCGACGCAGGGTCTATGCTTGGTGTGCGTCCCACTGAACCACTTGCGTAAAACCCGGAGTGCATCATGTACAAACGAATCTTGCTGGCCTATGACGGATCTGTGAGCGGGCAACGCGCCCTGCTCGATTGCCAGGACCTGGCGCAATGGGCGCAATCGGAGTTGACACTGGTAGCCGTGATGCCGCTGAACATGGATGTGATGGGAATGGGCGTCGGTGTTTATGACCCGCATCTGATGGAGCGGGACAAGGCGGTCATGCAAACTGTTCTCAACGAGGGCATTGCACAACTGGCGGCCGCCGGGCACCAGGCCACGGGCGAAGTACTGGTGGGCGAGACAGTGGACGAGATCACCAAGTACGCCCGCAAAATCGCGGCCGATCTGATCGTGGTGGGTCACAAGCACCTCGACAGTTGGGCGGCACGCTGGTGGCGCGGTTCGATTTCAAAAGCCTTGATTGAGCACGCACCGTGCAGCGTGCTGGTGGCCATCACCCAATAGGCTGCAAACACCCGCCCCGTCGCTTCATTGGCAGTTTCATAGAATGCAGGGACTCCACGAAGCGACTCAATGTTCAGTTTTTTCAAAAAAAAATCCACGCCCACATCGCCAACGCCACCAACCGCCACGGCACCAGCGGCACTGGCAAGCGAAACGCCGGCAGCAACACCCGAACGCCCGGAGCGAACCGGCTGGCTGACCAAGCTCAAGAATGGCCTGCGCAAGACTGGCGCGGGCATCGCCACGGTCTTCACCGGCACACGCATTGATGAGGCCCTTTACGAGGATCTGGAATCGGCGCTGCTAATGGCCGACAGCGGCGTCAAAGCCACGCAGTTCCTGCTCGACGATCTCAAGCGCCGCGTCAAGGAGAGCAAGGCAAACGATCCGGCTGCCGTCAAAGAGTTGCTGATCGAGGCGCTGGCCGAACTGCTGGCCGCGCTGGAGAAGCCCCTGGTGATCGGCCAGCACAAGCCAACCGTGATCATGGTCACCGGCGTTAACGGTGCGGGCAAGACGACCTCAATCGGTAAACTGGCGCGCCATCTGTCGGACAGTGGCGCCACCGTTCTGTTGGCCGCCGCCGACACCTTTCGCGCCGCAGCGCGCGAACAGCTCAGCGTCTGGGCGACGCGCGCCGGCAGCGGCGCCGACTACCGCGGCATCCCGGTGGAGATCATCAGCCAGGAAGGCGGCGACCCGGCGGCGGTGAGCTTTGATGCGGTCAGCGCCGGCAAGGCGCGTGGCAAGGACGTGGTGCTGGTTGATACGGCGGGACGCTTGCCAACCCAGCTGCACCTGATGGAAGAGCTGAAAAAAATCAAACGTGTGGTGCAAAAGGCGATGGAGACGGCACCGCACGAGGTGCTGCTGGTGATCGACGGCAACACCGGGCAGAACGCACTGGCGCAAGTCAAAACCTTTGACGACGCGCTGACGCTGACCGGACTGATCATCACCAAGCTCGACGGTACGGCCAAAGGCGGCGTACTGGCAGCCATCGCACGCGAGCGGCCGGTGCCGGTTTACTTCATCGGCGTCGGCGAAAAGCTCGAAGACCTCGAAACCTTCAACGCCCGCGAATTCGCGCAGGCCCTGCTGTCCTAGCAAGCGGCCTCAATGCCCTTTGTCGCATGGATTGCGGGAGGTGTGGACCCCCCAGTTCAGCTTACTTGCTGGCAGCCTTGACTGGCGGCTTGGCGGGGGCTTTCGAGGCGGCTGGCGCAGGCGCTGCCGGGGCTGGCAGGCCGAGTTGCTTGCCGATGGCCAGTTCCAGCGCGCGAACCTTGGGCTCGACTGTGCCCTGGGTTTCGGCCACCAGTTTGTCCAGCAGCGACTTCTGCATCTCGTTGCCCATCTGCAAAAACTTGCGGTTGACCGGCGACTCGATGATGCCGATCAGTTGCTTGAGTTCGGCTTCAGTGAACTTCTCTTCGAGCAACGCGCCTATCGTGGTCGGCGCGAGCTTGACGGCACGCTCACGCACCAGCGGCACAGCCTGATCGAGGTATTTCTTGACCTCGGACTGAATCTCCTTGGCCACAGCCTCACGCTTTTCAGGTGGCACCCGGGTTTGCAGCGCCATACCGGCCTGCTGCATCATCTGCGCGGCGGGCTGTTCGGCCAGTGATTGCGCCGCCTGCTCGATAGCCGGTTGCTGCAATTGCAGCACCTTGATCACCAGCTCTTTCTTTGTCGCCGGCGCCAGTGTCTGCACCTGCGCCTGCGCAGTCGTTGCCAGCGCCAGCAAACTCACCCAAACCCATTTTTTCATTTCAAACTTTCTGTGGAAGAAGTATGTGTTGTCAGGCCACTACAGCAGCCCACCGTGCGCCGATTATCGACGCTCAGCGCAGCAGCAATCCGGGTGCGCCCTGGCAGGCCGCGATTTCGCCAATTTCACAGGCAGCGGCAAAGCCGTGTTGCCTGAATATCGCCATAACCGCGTCGACAGTTTCTGGTGCGCAGGACACCAGCAGACCACCGCTGGTTTGCGGGTCGCTCAGCAGGGCTTGGTCAAGCGCGGCAAAGCCCTGCGGCAGTTCAATCTCCTTGCCATAAGCGGCCCAGTTCCGACCCGATGCGCCGGTAATCATGCCCTGCGCGGCGAGCGCGCGTACACCCTCCAGCAGGGGCACACGCGCCCAGTCAATGCACACCGTGCAATGCGCACCACGCGCCAATTCCAGCGCGTGACCGGCCAGGCCAAAGCCGGTCACATCGGTCAGGGCGTGCACGCCCGCAAGCGCTGCCAGTTCCGGCCCCGGGGTGTTGAGCTGGGTTGTCACGGCAATCATCTGCGCGTAGCCGGCGGCGTCGAGCTTTTCCTTCTTCAGCGCGGCTGAAAGAATGCCAACGCCCAAGGGTTTGCCCAGAATCAGTTTGTCACCAACGCGGGCATCGGCGTTGCGTTTGACGCGGTCCGGATGCACCAGACCGAGTGCCACCAGACCGTAAATCGGCTCGACCGAATCGATGGTGTGGCCGCCAGCAATCGGAATACCGGCAGCGCGACAGACCGATGCGCCGCCCTCCAAAATCCTGGCAATGGTTTCCAGTGGCAGCACGCTGATCGGCATGCCCACCAGCGCCAGCGCCAGGATCGGCTTGCCGCCCATGGCGTAGACGTCGGAGATGGCATTGGTGGCGGCGATGCGGCCAAAGTCGAAGGGGTCGTCCACGATCGGCATGAAAAAGTCGGTGGTGGCGATCAGCGCCTGCTCGTCGTTGAGCCGGTAAACAGCCGCGTCATCGGAAGTCTCGATACCGACCATCAACTCCTTGGGGATCGGCATGGCGCCGACCCCTTTGAGAATGTCGGACAAGACACCGGGGGCGATTTTGCAGCCGCAGCCGCCACCGTGCGACAGGCTGGTCAGGCGCGGTGTGGGTTTGCTGCCAGTGCCGGACGGCGCGCTGGTAGAAGTGTTGTTCATCTGTTTTCCCTCGGATTGGCGGCCATTATCCGATCTGTTCGCTTTTACGCAAATTTACGGCAGCTGTCGATTCGCATTCTTTGACCTGCCCCCACCAGCCGTACCAGCCCAAATTCCGGGAAGTCAAAAAAGAACCCAGCGGGTCAGGCTGGGTTCAGTTCCTGCCACCCACTGACTAACACAGCAGGATCGGCAGGAATGTTTCGATGTGCGACAGGGAGACTTTAGCCAGCCATGGCAAGTCGGTCTGTGCGCCACCGCACCGATGATCTTCATTGAATTTGATAAACTGCCTTCGGCAGCCCGGCGCTGGTATTGCAACGCGAAGCTGGGACAAGATCCCGGTGGAAACGGGTGCTCGCCGGAGGCTACTTCCGGGAATCGCCATTTACTGCCAGACAGTCAACCGCATACGCCTTTCACTTGTCCCCATTGGGCAAATTATGAAGAAACATCTGTTGTTGTCAGGGCTCATTACACGGTTGCGAGCGCTAAGGCGCGACTACAGAGCCGTGCAGGACGAAGCCGCAGTCGAGTCGATGCGGCGCATATTGATCACATTTTGGTTTTTTGCTCCCTTCGAAGTTGTCTTGACGGCCTGGTACTGGAATTACCAGTTTCCCGGGAATACGGCAGAAGCACAGCTGTGGGCGCATTCGCTTTTTTTGCTGCATGCGATCACCGCAGTCACGACTTTGCTGCTGACGGCGCTCGTTTCCAGTATCTTGCGCAGGCCAAATATTGGCACTCGAACTGCAATAACTTTACAAGTTTTGATGTGCTCGATTTGTCTCATGTATGGCGTGACAGTTTCATACTTTGATGTTGCCGTCGGGGGCATCGAGGCGTTCATACTGGTTTGTTTTGCTGTAGCCGGCCTTTCTCTCATGCGGCCTTTTGTTTCCTTTGGATTGTTTGGTATCGCCTTGGCCGCGGTATGGCAAATGTTGCTCTTGACCGAAAGCGGCCGGCAACTGACGATCATGCGACTTAACACGCTGTCAGCTGTCATTTTGGCGTTCATTTTGTCCTCAATCATTTTTCATCAATACGCCAAAAGTCTGCTTTTGCGGCGTGAACTTGAAGTGCTCGCCGGACAGGACGCGCTCACGCTTTTGCCCAATCGCCGCGAAATGCTCGATCGTCTGAGAAGGGCTTTGAACTTGACTGCGCGTCTTGGCAAGAGCGGCGCTTTATTGTTCGTCGATCTGGATCATTTCAAGAACATAAACGATACGCGCGGCCATAACGTAGGTGACCTGCTGCTCAAGGAGGTGGCGCACCGTCTCGTCGCCAGCGTTCGTGAGATGGATACAGTTGCCAGATTGGGCGGTGACGAATTCACGGTCTTGCTGGAGAATCTTGGTGACGATTTGGATGCGGCCGCGCGGCAAGCCGGGGTCGTCAGTGAAAAGATTCTAAAAAATATCAGTCAACCCTACATACTCAGCGTGTCTGAGCACCACCACACGACAGCAAGCATCGGTGTCGCCTTGTTTTCGCCGAATGAAAATTCCGCAGACGATCTGATGAAGCAGGCGGATGTGGCGATGTATCAGGCCAAGGATGCAGGTCGCAACACGGTGCGATTTTTCGATGCTGAAATGCAGGTCAGATTGATCGATCGGGCAGCCATGGAGGCTGATCTTCATGAGGCGATTGCACTGGGTCAATTTGATTTGCACTATCAGCCGCAAGTTGACTCTGCCGGTGTTGTGTTCGCGGCGGAAGTTCTCATACGCT
>SESG01000481.1_pt1 | contig 17957 bp, 14 predicted proteins | sample 3171421 | NCBI WGS metagenome assembly SESG01 (sample SAMN10866946, study PRJNA518727) | freshwater metagenome | biome: subpolar coniferous forest; feature: holomictic lake; material: water; isolation source: holomictic Lake 227, 6 m and 8 m depth | place: Canada: near Kenora, Ontario | collected... | reverse complement strand
AAAAAAGCATATTTACCTAAAGATTGGATATTAATATGATACATACTATAGGAGATTCTCATGCTGATTTTTCTTTTCGAGGAATTCCAAATGTAATTCGCCATAATATAGGAATGGTAACTATGGAGAGTGTTGGTAAAGATAGAAAAGGAAAATCTTCTTCAGAAATATTAGATGATATCTTACAGCAATATGCAATACAAGATGAGGATATTGTTATTTTATGTTTTGGGGAAATAGATGCTCGTTGTATTATTTATCCAAAGATAGAAAAAGAAGATATTAATACAGTTATTAATTTACTTGTTGCTCAATATTTTGCAACTATATTACGTTCTAAACATAAAAATTATTGGATAATGAGCGTAGTTCCTGCTGGATATTATATGAAAATAGATCATGCTTTTCCTTATTTAGGATCTGATGAAGAGCGTTCTATATATACTCAAAAAATAAATAAAATATTAAAAGAGCAATGCTTATCTCTTTCTATTCCTTTTTTAGATATATATTCTTTATATAAAGATGAAAAAGGAATGCTTCAAAAAGAATATTCTATTGATGGTTGTCATATTAATAATACTTCATTTATATTTACAGAAATGGAAAAATATATTTCTATTAAGCATAAATTTAAATCATTTCCCAATAAAGTATTTTTGGAAACTGGTTCTTATTTAGGAGATGGAATTCAAGCTGCATTAGATGCTAATTGCTTTGAGGATATATATTCTATTGAATTATCTTCTAAATATTATGAAATATGCAAGCATAGATTTATAGGAAATTCTAAAGTCCATTTATTTTTAGGAGATTCCATAATAGTTCTTCCGGAACTATTAAAAGTAATTAATGATCCTTGTACTTTTTGGATTGATGCTCATTTTTCTGGAGGGAAAACTGCTTGTGGAGATATTCCAGTTCCAATGATGCAAGAATTAGAAATAATAGCTTCTCATTATATTAAAACCCATACTATTTTAGTAGATGATATTCGGGCAGTAGGTACTGGAGGAATAGAAACCGATTGGGGTAAATTAAATTTAGAAGAAATAGAGCAATTACTTTATTCTATCAATCCTGATTATTCTATTACTTATGGTTTTGGGATAGAAGTTCATGATATATTAATAGCACAAATAAAATAATATTATGTTGCTATCATTAAAAAAAACTATTTCTACATATTCTTTATCTATTCGTGGTATTATTCATATAGGTGCGCATTATGGACAGGAATATAAAGAATATAATGAATTAGGAATTCAAAATATGATATTTTTTGAACCTAATAAGGATAGTTATAAAAAATTATTAGAAATAGTTCCTAATACAAAAAGTATACGTACCTATAACGTAGCATTAGGCAATGAAGTAGCAGAAAAAGAAATGTTTATAGAAACTGCTAATAAAGGAATGAGTTGCTCCTTTTTAGAACCTGGGACGCATTTAACTTCTTATCCCCATATCCAATTTACAAAAAAAGAAAAAGTATGGATGGTACGATTAGATTCTTTAAATTTTAATCGTGTAGATTTTAATATGATTAATATAGATGTGCAGGGATATGAATTAGAAGTATTTAAAGGAGCTATAGAAACATTACCTTTTATTGATATTATTTATTCTGAAATAAATACGGAACAAGTTTATAAAGGATGCGTACAAGTAGAGGAATTAGATAAATATTTAGAATCGTTTGGTTTTATTCGCGTATTGACGGATTTAACTCCAAAATCTTGGGGGGATGCCTTATATATAAAACAAAAGTAATATGGATAATCAAATACATACCGTAGTTTTATGCCTTAGAAGTGGGGGTGATTTTAATTTTTCTGATGTAGAATTATTATCATTACATTTACATAAGCATTGGGATAAAGAAAAGGGAGAATTGCGAGTACTTTGTTTATATGATAAAATAGATCAACCTTGGGAGCTTGCTAATGTAACATTAATTCCCACATTTAATAAAACTTGGCCTGGATGGTGGATAAAGATGAATTTATTTAATCCTTTAATGGATAAATACAGACCTTTTCTTTATTTAGATTTGGATACGGCTATTGTAGGCTCTTTAAATGATATACTTCCTCCTATGGGATATGAGAATGAATTTATAGGATTATCAGGATTTTTTCAACCAGACACCTCTAATGGATTTCAATCAGGTATAATGTGGTTTCCGGAAAAGAATGAAAATGTATTTAAAGTATGGTGTGCTTGGGTAAATAAACCAGAAGAAAGTATCACTTATTTTCAGGATAGGGGAGGAGATCAGGCTTTTATACGGGCTATGATGGGAAAAGCAGATATACGTTGGCAGCAATTTACAAATAAAATTTGCAGCTTTAAAATAAATCCAACTGAAGGATTATTAATAGATGGTATACCTGAAAATACTTCTATTGTATGTTTTCATGGGCAACCTAGAATTCCTCAAGCAGCAATTTTTATAGATTGGGTTCAAGATTATTTAAAAGGAAAATCTGTAAATATTGATACTTGGTTAACTCCAAAAAGAATAAAAAAATTAAAGGAAGAAAAATTAAAAAAATTGGATATTAAAGAAGCTTGGGTAATTAATTTAGATTCTCGAAAAGATAGATTAGATGATTTTAATGCTCAAAAATTTCCTTTTACGGTTCAACGATTTCCTGCTTGTTCTGGAAAAACTGGAGAAGCTGGGTGCAAAGCATCCCATTTATCAATATTAAAAAAAGAACATTCTTATCCTTTTATTGTATTTGAGGATGATGCATATATGATAAAAGATTGGGCAATTGTGGAAAAAGCATTTTCTCAGCTACCAGAAGATTGGGATATGTTATTTTTAGGAGCACATATATTACAACCTTTAGAGCGCTATTCTAAAAACTTATTTAGATTAAAAGGAGCATGGTGCGCTCATGCTATCATATACGGTTCTTCTAGAGTGATTGAGTATACTTTGGCTAATGAAAATAAAGTAGATGCTTTAGATGTATTAAATAAAGAATTTGTGTTTGAGCAATTTAATTGCTTTATTACATATCCTATGGTATGCACGCAAAAAAAGAGCTTTTCTAATATTACGGGGCATCAAGCTGATTATTCTAATTTTTTATCAGAAAAATATAGTAAATTTACTGAATAATTGCTAGATAATGATGCAAGATAAATTAAATACTCCCATCTTAATCACTGGAATAGAACGTTCTGGTAGTAGTCTTATTGGGCGAATTGTAGATATGTGTGGAGCTTTCTCAGGGAAGACTACTAATATGAGCGAAAATATTCGTTTAAAAGGTTTAACAGATTCTTATTATAAAGAAGTTGGTATAGATATTCGAGGTCAATATCCATTACCTGATACTTCTCAAATGTTAATTCCTACTGATTGGAAGGATAAGGTTTATAATATTTTAGGTAGTGAGGATTATGAGGAGCAGCAATTATGGATGTATAAAGGTAGTCGGATTGCTCAATTATGGCCTATATGGAATTATGCTTTTCCAAATGCTAAATGGATTATAGTGAGAAGAAGAACTGGGAATGTAATAGAATCATGCATGAAGACTGGATTTATGAATGCTTATTCTGATAAAAAAATACAACAGATTATTGGAGTAGATAATGAACGAGATGGATGGTTATGGTGGGTGCACGAACATGAAAAGTTATTTGTAGAAATGATAGAAACCGGATTAAATGTAAAAGTAATATGGCCGGAACGCATGTTAGATGGTAATTTTGAGCAAATTCATGAAATGTTACGTTGGTTGGATTTGCCTTGGAATCCTGGTATTATATCTTTATTGAATTATACATTAATAAAAGATAATAAAAATGGCAAATAGAACTACAGCCGCAGAAGTAAAGGCTATATTAGATAATACAGCTTTAACTCCTTCTCAAATAGATGCCTATATTATTAGTGCAAATATTATGGTTACTCAAATACTGGGAACAACTTTGATACCAGATGTATTAAAAGAAATTGAAAGATGGCTTACTGCTCATATGATCGCAACTACAAAAGAAAGAATTGCTGCAAAAGAAGAAGCAGGGACTGCAAAAATAGAATATACTGGAAAATGGGGATCGGGATTATCTTCTACTAGTTATGGCGCTATGGTTCTATCACTTGACACTACTGGGGCGATGGCTAGTGCCAGTACAGGTTTAAAATCAGCTTATATGTATGCTATACCTAGTTTTGATTGATTATGGAATCTGTAAAAAATATTTCAGGGGTATATAAAATAACAAATATTGTTAATAATAAATGTTATATAGGTAGTGCCATATGTATTAAAAGTAGGTTTAGGGATCACCATCGAAATTTAAAGAATAACAAAGCAAATCATAAATTCCAAAATGCTTGGAATAAATATGGAGAATCTTCTTTTATTTTTGAGGTTCTTTTGTATTGTGAAAAAGAATTTTTATTAATTAGAGAGCAAGAAATGATTAATTTATATCAATCTGCTACTAATAAGGGGTATAATATATCTCCTACAGCCGGTAGTTCTTTAGGAGTGAAAAGAAGTGAAGAATATAAAGAAAAACAAAGAGAATTAAAGAAAGGATTTACCCATACAGAAGAAGCAAAGAAAAAAATTAGAGATGCGTCTAAAGGAAATACTAATACAAAAGGAATGGTATGGTCAGAGGAACAAAAGAAACGACAGTCAGAAAGACTAAAAGGACATAAAGGTAGAATTACTCCTATTTCTCAAGAACAAAAAGATAAACAAAGTAAAGCATTGAAAGGTACACCACGTTCTGAAGAAACAAAACGAAAAATATCAGAAAGTCATAAAGGGTTAGGGCATACTCCAGAAACTAAAGCGAAGTTAAGTGCACTTGCAAAAAAGCAATGGGAAATAAATCCAGAGATGTTTCCACAATATTTTGGAAAACCTCATTCAGAAGAAACAAAGCAAAAAATTAGAGATTCTTTACAACGAATTAAATTAAAAAAGGTAGTATGAGTATAATATCTTTCATATCGCGAATTTCTGTACAAACTATTGTATATTGGGCAAATCCAGTATTAGATGGTTTTGCAGGAGCTACTTATGATGATCCTATAGAAATAAAAGGGCGTTGGGATGATACAATGAAAGTTATTAGTAATAATCGTGGAGAAGAGCTTATTGCAAATTCTCAGATTATTACTAATTCAGAATTGCAAATAGAAGAAATGATTTATTTAGGATCATTAGATGATTTAATGGCTTTAGGAATAGAATTATTACCAGGAAAAGTATATCCAATTCCAAAGCAAGTGATAGGAGCTTATAAAATAGTTGCTAAAGATAAAATTCCATTAATTAGATCAAATTCTAAATTTGTAAGAGTTTATTATTTAAAACCTAATTGGGAGACTAAATTATAATGGCTAAAGCAAGAGTTACCGGAGCAGATGATATTCGTAAAAATTTAAAATTAGCGGATGATCTAATTAAGAAGGGGATTCTGAAAGGAATGATTACTGCTGCTCGAGTAATTCAACGTGATGTAACTATAGAAGGAGACCCAACAGTTCCTTTAGATATTGGAAATTTAAGAGCTAGTTTTTTTATTTCTACTATATTAGGAGTAAAAGCTGGGGGAGCACCAAGATTTCGAATAACAGATTCTAAAACGGGGCATAAATTATCTTCTTCTCAATTTGCTTTATTACAAAGTAGTCATAATAAAGCAGTAACAAATGCATTAGCAGAAGTAAAAGCTGCAAAGAATATAACTGTTATATTAGGATATGGAGCTAATTATGCTATTTGGGTTCATGAAATGGAAGGAGATATCCATTGGTCTAAGGAAGGCACTGGAGCAAAATGGTTTGAAAAATCTTTAAAAAGAAATAAAAATGTAATGTTAAAATTTATAGGAACTTCTGCAAGAATATCTTCTATAAAAGGTTTTGGAGCAACTAAAAATTTAGAAGCTCGTACAGAAATAGAAGACATAGGAGGAATATAAAATGATGAATAGTGCGAGTACCGATATAGCAACTATTTTAGTTAATGGAGGATTAAATCTTGCATTAGCTACTAATTTGTTTATAGGAATGGAGCCAACTAAACCTATAAATACAGTTTCTATTTTTGATGGAGTTAGTTCTCCAGCGGGATTAACATTTACAAAAGGAGAAAATTACTTTTACGATGCTGTTCAAATACGGGTTCGTAATATGGATTATCAGGCAGGTTATGCTATGGCTAATTCGATAAGGCTGCTGTTACATGGTACGGGGCAAGCGACCATTAACGGTACTTTATATTCCCTTATTTACTGTTCCAGCGGTCCTGCAATGCTGGGAAAGGATGATAATGGGCGTTGTATTTTTATTAGCAATTTTGAAATTCAAAGGCGCTGACTATGTTAAATGTTTTAATTTAAAACGAAAGGAAACTTAATTATGGCATCAGGTGCTATTAGTGGAATGGGAGTAACGTTTTGGAGATGGAATAGTTCCACTCATGGTTGGGTTTCTATAGCTGAGATTTCAGCTATAGATGGTCCTACTAAAACGCGTGAAACCATCGAGGTAACTGCTTTGGATTCTGTGGGCGGTTATCGGGAGTACATTCCGAGTTTGAGGGAGGGTGGGACAATCAGTCTTACCATGAACTATACTCGTGCTACTTACGATCTTATGAATACGGATTTTGAGGATAATGATCGTCAAAATTATCTGATTTCTATTCCAGACGACGATAAGACCCACATGGAATTTGAAGGGCTTGTTACCGAGATTCCGTTTAGTGCTTCTGTTGGGGATAAAATTACGGCAAACGTAACCATTAAGATCACGGGTAAGGTTTACATATTTGATGGCGTTTCTACCGTTCCGGATTCAGATTCGTCACCAGGTGAGATTGAATAAGAATAATATCCTAATCACGGATTTGTTTTATTTTAAGTAATTTTATATCAAATTTTAATCTATAATCAAATGATCAAATTTTTAAGTTACAGAAAAGAAGAAGATTCAGAGGAAGAACTATTACCAATCAGAGTATCGTACTTCGCTTTGAAAATGTTAAAGAATGAATTAAATCGTAGTTTATCTTTAACCGACGATGGAACAGATTACGATGCCTATGAAACTTTACTATATTGGGCTCTACGTAGAGGATACCAAAAAGTAGGAAAAGAAATGCCTTTCACAAGAGAGGATATGGAAGAAGTAATGGATGAAGTATACTTCCAGTTTATGGCGTTAATTCCCGAATTTTTCTCAGACGAAGAAGTAAAACCTAAAGAAGAGGTTGCTTTGCCACAGGGGAAGGTTGAGGAGCCAAAAAAGTTGACACGTTCATCGAAGTTATAAGGTCTATTAATTTCGATGAGTTATATGGTATTGGTTTAGCTAGATTTGGTTTAAATGTTGATAGTTTTTATGATTTAACGCCTATAGAATTTCGATATGCTTTAATAAGTTTGAACGGGAAAGAAGAAGGAGAATTTAAATTACAGTATGAGGTAGCTAGATTTTTAGCGAAACATATTTGGAATTCTGCGGGTAAATCGGTTAAAACTTATATTAAGAATGTAAAGGATATTGAAATGTTTACTTGGGAAATAGATGAATTAGCTACTCAAGTTCAAACTATAGACGATATGAAGCATAAATTACTGTCTATAGCGAATTCAGTTAATGCCGATAAAAAGGGTAAAAAGAAAGGGAAATCATAATGGATATAGGGGCATTACGGGCGAAGATAGAAGTTGACATTAGTTCGTTGGCGGCATCGCAAGCTGCGGTCGCGAATTGGACTAAGACTACTACTGCCGCGTTTAACCAAGTGTCACAAAAGATACGTACATTTGGTTATTTAGCTACGGGCGTATTAACTGCCCCTATGGTGATGGCGGGAAAATCTGCTATGAAAATGGCTAGTGATTACGAATTTTCTATGCAGAAGATCGTAGGATTAGCTGGAGTAGCTCAAGACGCGGTAAATGCCTTTAATAAAGAGGTTTTAGCTATGGGACCCCAGATCGGAAAAGGTCCAAGAGAATTAGCGGAAGCCTTATACTTCATTAACTCTTCTGGTATTAAAGGCGCTCAAGCAATGGAGGTTTTGACTCTTTCTGCTAAAGCAGCAGCATCTGGATTAGGAGAAACTAAAGATGTGGCTAATTTATTAACTTCGGTATTAAGTGCGTATAAAGGTAGTAATATGACTGCGGCAAAAGCTACAGACATATTAGTTGCCGCAGTACGAGAAGGTAAAGGGGAGGCAGACGCGTTTGCATCCGCTATCGGTCAAATTATTCCTATTGCGGCAAACTTAGGGGTTTCATTTGATCAAGTTGCCGGCGCAATGGCGGCAATTACTTTAACGGGGAGTACTGCGGCAACTTCTGCCGTATATTTGAAGGGAATATTTAATGCATTAAACGGTGCTTCCAAACAGGGAGAAACTGCTTTACAATCGGTAGGTAGTAGTTATACTCAGTTACGAGAGATACTTCGTGTAAAGGGCACCATACCACTTCTAAAAGAGATTAGAGATATTACGAAGGCTGCGGGAGATATGGGGGAGGAGTTTTTAAGTGATATTTTTCCAAATGTTAGAGGTTTAACAGGTTTCTTATCTTTGGCAGGAGCTAATTTTAAGTATAATACGGATTTGATGAATCGGGTAACTAATTCTGCCGGTTCATTAGGAATTGCTCTTGGAGCCGTATCAGATACTATTAAATTACGATATGATCGGGCTATAGCGCAAGTTAATGTTTCTCAAATTACATTGGGTAAAATATTAGCAGAAACGTTATTACCAATACTTGAAAAAGCCTCATCTATATTACATACGATAACTAATAGTTGGGATGAGGCTAGTGTATCCCAAAAACGACATATAACTACTATTGTAACATTAATTGCAGCTTTAGGTCCATTAGCTTTGATGTATAGTTTATTACGATATACGCTTGTAGGTATATTAAGTATAGGGGCCTCTGTAGTTAATATGTTTATAGGTATGGGTAAGGGGGCATTACGTCTTACTCAATTATTATTTGGAACTACTACAGCGTATAAAGAACAAGTCGCAGCTACGGTAGCTTTAAATACGGCTAATACAAAGGTCGCCGCAACAGAAGTGCTTTTAACGGCAGCTAAAATAGAAACGAATAAGGCTACTGTATCTGCCGCATTAGCGGCAGATACGGATACTGCGGCTCAAGTAACTTTAGCAAATGCCCAATTAAAAGAAATAGCAGCAGAAGAAGCTAATACTTTAGCAAAAGTAGAACAAGTAACTGCTACAGAAACAGCAACTTTAGCAACCGCTAGATATACAGCTGTTTCTACGCGTGCAGCTAAATTAGCTTCTATTTGGGCGGCAGTAACAAAAACGCATGCGGCCATAACCTTATTTTTTACGAATGCTTTAGTAGGGGCAGCTTCTCGTTCAGTAGTTATTACAAATTTACAAGCCGTAGCGGAAGATCGTTTAGCAAAAGCATCTACTATTCGCAGTCTTCAATTGGCTCAAGAAAATATAATGATTGATGTTAACTCTAAATTAGAAGCTTCTAATAATAGAGTACGTGCTATTCATTATATGTATGAGCAAAAGCAAATGGGATTATTAGCTGCTAATAATAAATTACGACAAGAGCAAGTACTTCAAAATAATTTATTATTGAGAGGAGAGCAAGCGTATGTACGAAATCAAAAACTTAGTATTTTAGCTACTAATGCGGAAGCGGCAGCTACTAATGCTTCTAGTGCAGCTCATAAAGCCCAAACAATATTTATGGGGATTCATACGGCTATTGCTAGTAAATTTACTGCGATTACTAATGGAGCTGCCGTAGCCTCTAGATTTTTATCTACCGCATTAATGACTATTGTTACGGTAGCAGTAGTAGCAGCGTTAGTTATATTGGGAGTTGCTTTAGCGAATTTAATAAAGAAAAAGGAAGAATTAAATGAGGTAGCTAAAGCAGAGCATAATATTTTGGAAGAAACTGCGAAACGTTTGGGAGAAGAAACCACCGAGTTAAAAATATTATATTTAACGCTTTTAAAGAATAATGTTCCTATTGCGGCAAGAGCCCAATTAATAGCGGAATTTAATGAAAAATATGGGCAATATTTACCTAATCTTTTGACCGAAAAGAGTACGATGGAGGAAGTTGCTAAAGCATATCAAATTGCTAATGAAAAACTTCAGGATCGTATTAATTTAGAGGGTAAGATGGAATTGGCGAAGCAGATTGGAGGTCGGGCAGCTCAAGCAGAACAGGCTATTCTAGATTTAGAAGCAGAAAAAGCTTTATTGGAAACGGAAGAAAATCTTTGGAAAGCGGAACAAAAACGAAAAGGAGAATCTACAGGGTATGGGGCTAGATATGCTAAAGAAAATACGCGTATTGCTAGATTGGAGAGAATTCCAGGAGAAATAAAAAAGCAGCAAGACCTTTTAGATACTGCGAATGCTTCTTTAAATAGGTTAACAGCTAAAATAGTAGGGGTACGGTCTGCTTCAGATGCGGAAGCTGCTCGTAAGTTAGAAAAAGAACGCGTTCAATTAGAAGAGCAGGATCGTATCATACAAGCAGAAAAAGAATTAAAAGGAGATGAATTAAAAGCTTATGAGGCTAGGAATAAAGAGTTAGAACGTTTAGGAGAACAAGAAATTAATTTATTAAATCAAATTAATGTCAAAAAGAAAATTTTATCTTTGGTGCCTTCGAGTGGTATTCTTCTTACAGATCAACAAAAATCATTATACGAAGATTTAGCATTATTACAAAAACAATATGAATCTCTTAAATCTCATCAGGTTATATTAGATTCTGAAAAAATAATGCAGATAAATAAAACTGCAGCCGAACAACGTTTAGCTTTAGAAGAACGTACTTTAAAAGGATTATCGGATATTGATAAAATAGAATACCAAAAATTAATTAAACAAAACGAAGAATACCAGAAAGAAATACAACGTACTCAATCTTGGAAAACAGGGATTAATATTAATGCCCATCAACCTATTGTAGGAATACCTGGAGTAATGGTTAGTAATGCACAACGTATTGCAGCAGAAAAAGAAGTAGCAGATCAAATAGCAGAATATGATGCTAAAATTACGGCAAATAAATTGCGTATGGAGCAAATTACTTCTTTAGTAGTTGAAGGTGTTACTAAACGTCAAATTGGTAGATATATTGAATTAAATACTTTAATTGATGTGGCTACAGATAAATTAAAACACATGTCTGCTGTGGAAGCGCAAGGAAAACCTGGGCAAACTTTACGGGATAATATAGCGTCTTGGGAAAAAGAAAGTGGAGATATAATGGGTAAGAAAGGTAAAAAATCAAACGACCCTGCCCAATTAATAGAAGCCGAAAATATTAGAATGGAGGATGCTATTAAGCAACGTTATGATGCAGAGTTGGAATTAGCTTTAGGCAATACTAATGCTATGGTTGCCGTTAAAAATAAAGAAGATGCTGACCTATTCCAATTAGAAATGGATACGCAACAAAAATTAATTAATTTAGAAGAAGATACGGGTAAGAAAGAAATAATGATTGCTAAACGAACGGCAGCAAAACATACTCAAGCTATTAAAGAAAGAGAAAAAACTAGAACGCAATTACGGGATAAAACTATAGATGCTGCGGAACAGGAAGCTTTATTTAATGAAATGGTTATACGTCAATCAGTATTTGACGACGACGAATTAAAGAAGAAGTTACTTCAAAATGAATTTGCGTTAGCTCAAGCTAAAATAGATGCGCGTAAAACGGCAGGAGAAGACGTTACTATTGCTAAACAACAACTTTGGATTCAAACTCAAATGCAAGCTCCTTGGTTTTTAGCAGCTCAAAATAAATTTAATAAAGCTCGCGCAGATGGATTAGAAACTTATGAGGGGCAATTAAAAGAACTAGAACGAATACAATCCGGATCAAATCCATTAGGGGAGAAAGCTTTAGCCGCAACCCGTATGAAGATAGAAGACGAGCATTTTGCGTATTCCGTAAAATCTCAAGAGAAACTTACCGGATTTTTACAAAATGCTAGTTTACGACGGTTATCTGAATATAAAGGGTATTTACAAGATCGGTATGATATGGCTTCTACGGAAGAAGAACGTGCAAATACTTTAGATGAGATGTATGCTGTAGAATCGGAAGAACGGCATAAACGGGCGATGGAACGTATGAAGAATATGGGAGAAGTCATAGATCAACAAGTTACCGTTTCTTTACAAAATGCAGCAATGGCATTAGGTACGGGTCTTGGTAATGCTATGTCTGGTATGGAGGATCCATTTAATGCTATGCGATCTATTATAGCGGATTTCTTGATAGATATAGGAAAAGCGTTAATTTCTACCGCTATATTATCGGAAGCTTTTCGAGATTTAATAAAATTAGGTCCTGAAGGAGTTATTCCTGCTATTGTAGTAGGAATTGCGGCTATTGCTATGGGAACGTATCTTAAAAATAAATTAGCAGAAGGTCCTGGAGGAACAGGTTCTGTAGCAATGGCAGATGGGGGTTTACTATACGGCCCCACTAATGTATTGGCGGGAGAATATCCAGGTGCTCGTCAGAATCCTGAGGTATTTGCCCCGTTGAATAAATTACAAGCAATGATACAACCTGCTAATAGTGGGTATTCCGAACGTTTGGTAACAGAAATTAGTGGACGTAAATTACAGGTAATTTTAGTTAGGGAGGATCAATATCAGAATAGGGGGAAACGATAATGGCTTTTGGAAAACGAGCATATTGTGAATTCTATGATTATTTTCATGTAAAATGGACGGTAGAAATATATTTAGACGGTTATACATCCAACCCTAGTATTTTTACAGGAGGAGCAGAGCCATTATCTTTCCGTTTTGGTCCTGGTGGAGATGTGGAAACGGTATTAAAAGATACAGAATGTACGGTAAACATTGTACAAAAGGTAGGAGAAGATTATGGTTGGTTAAATACGGATGATGATCGGAAGATTAAGGTTGTGGTTATTCAAGGAGAAAATGAAGTAACCTCCACTACTAGTATGTTAATGGTAGCTGGACAGAAGACCTTAAATATAAAGGCAGGATTGCCTATATATGATGGACAGGCGGTGTCTATTATTAGAACGGATCATGCAACTACTCGTATGTTAGGTTATGTTCTTACCTATAATATAATTACAGGATTAGCCGTGATTACGGTAACTTCTGTAGAAGGAACGGGAACCTACGATGATTGGTATTTAGAATTTACTCCTACAATTGGAGTATATTATAAGGGATGGATAATAGCAAATCAGTATATAGACGATCTTGGGTATGTAAAAAGTATGACGGTTACTTTCAGTGATCAATTACGTTTACTTTCTGCTAAATTATTTACAGTAAATGGTAAAAATGATCCTACAGATAGTTCCTCTAATTTATATACGGGGAAACAGACCATATTAAATCAATTGGTCCAGGCTTTAGATAAGACGGATTTAGATTTTAATATAAATATAGCTAGTAATTTATATGAATCTAAAATGGATTCTGAAGAGGATTACGATGAACCTTTTACACAGGTTGATGTATGGCAGGATTTATGGTTTGATGATAATTTTGTACCTGGGGATTGCGCCATGGTAATAGAAGAATTATTACGTCCTTTTGGTTGCCGTATATTTCAAGCCAATGGGGAGTGGTGGATTTGTAGAGTAACTGAATTAACTGGAAGTAGTATAAAATATCGTAAATTTACATCTACAGGTACTTTAATACATAATACAAGTGTTGATTATACCTTATATCCTAGAATAGTAACAAGTACTTCATTACAAAAATTTACACCTTATTTCCAACGTTTAGGAGGAGAAATCAGTTTTCTGCCAGAATGGAAGTATAGGGAAATACAATTAGATTACGGAAAACGTAATTCTATTGTTACTTCTTTAATTATAGACGGGAATAGTTTAGAAACTTCCTTAAATGCAGATTGGACAAATTCTGGTAATTATTTTAGTGTTTTAGGGAATGTGCAACCTTCTACAGTTACTACTGAAGCATTGGGATCGTACCTACATGCGGATAGGTTTATATCTTCTCCATTAACTCCTATATATAGTACAAGTAAGTACGTATTTAAACTTTTATGTGGAAAACATTCTGATTTTGATTTACTCAATATCCCTACGAAACCTTCTAAATGTTGTATTGCCTTACGTTTACATCCAGTAGTCGGAGATGATTATTATTATATAGATATAGATAATAAAAGGCAAGTGCCTTATTGGTATCAATCGGAATATGCTCCGGGATATGTAGATGAGACCCTTTGCTTAACTAAGATAAGTTTTACAGAGACTCCCGATCCTAGAGTTTTACCAGAACAATCGCTTACTGTAGAGGCACCTCCGGTGGATGGTCAATTGGAAATCATCGTATATGTCCCATTTCTGCCTGGTGGAGGATCTCTTACTTATTATTATTATAGGGATCTCTCTTTTTCTATTTTTGCAGATCCAGACGCGGAAGTAGTAACAGGCAAGGTCTATAGTGCGGCAATTAATGAAAATGCTTTTACCATTCCCGAACCTGTTAGATTACGAATCTCGGATGGAATAGAAGCTGTTACGGGATTGTATTTAGGGGGAATGTTAAGTCATGAATCTTTTTCTTTACCTACCAGTACCTGGATACAAAAAGGTATATCCCATGAGATATTTAAACCTATATTTGATTGGTATGTATTAAATCAATATGAACAACATTATTTTCCAAATAGAAAATACGATGGTTCATTTATTGGTTTGGCTTCTATGTGGATGGTATTAAAGATTACCGAGTTTGGTAATTTATATTTTATAATGGATGATGTGGAATACTCTGTTAAATCTAGTATTTGGTCTGGTACATTTTTAGAAGTAATACAATCTATGTTTAATTGGGATTATGATATATATGTATTAAAATCAAATGGATTACCTATTAGTGGAGGAAACACCGTAATAATGACAGGAGGAGGATTGGCTACCAATCCAGGTGGCTCTACTTATCAAATGCAATTAAATAATAATGGAGAATTTGTAGGGGCAGAAACCGTAACCTATGACGGAAATCATTTAAAGGTAGGTGCAGTAGACACGGAAGCCAATCCTGATAGTAATCCGGAAGCAACTTCTACGTTAGATATTATTGGATCCTCAGGACATACCATAACAAGAATAAAAAGATCATGATTATAGATTCCGATGGCATAATACATTTAGACGAAACTCTGTATTTTGTAATTGCAGATGCTCAGGATGGTAGTCTTAGCGTAGGTTTACCCGCGGCGGTTTCTTGTGAACGACGAGAGTATGGTGTCAAGGCTATTAATATATCTATAGAAAATACAGTACACATATTCAGCGATACCACACCAGAGGATATAATTGAGGGGGCAGATGGAGATAATGAAGTAGTTTTTACAAAAGAAGGAGAAACTCATTGGTATCAATCCGATGGTGTACAATGGTGGGAAATAAATAGAAGCGGTACAAGTGGCTCAACAGGTACTTCAGGCTCATCGGGAAGTACAGGTACTAGTGGAAGTACAGGCAGTTCTGGTTCTTCTGGTCGAGATGGTTCTACGGGTAGTTCGGGAGAGACTGGGACTTCAGGTAGTACGGGCACAAGTGGATCGTCTGGTTCTACCGGAACATCGGGTAGTAGCGGAAGTACAGGAACTAGTGGATCGACAGGTACATCAGGTAGCAGTGGTACAAGTGGATTAGATGGAGATAAATATAAAACATCTTCCGCAACAGAATTAACAATAGGAACAGGAACTAAAACTTTTGTGGTAGGTACGGGATTAGCTTTTTCTGCTGGGCAAAGCTTGATTATTGCTTGGGACGCTACTAATTATATGCAGGGGACGGTAAATTATTATCATCCAGACGATGGGGATATGCAGGGTACGATTGCTTCTATGGTTGGTAGTGGTACACATAGTTTATGGTATGTAAACTTAGCAGGTGCTCAAGGAGCGGATGGAGAAGACGGTACGTCAGGGAGTACGGGTACTAGCGGATCAAGCGGAAGCACAGGTACGTCAGGGAGTACGGGTACTAGTGGTACGAGTGGTAGTAGTGGTACGAGTGTGGCTAATAATGGCACTATAAACTATATTGCAAAATTTACGGCATCTTCTACAGTTGGTAATAGTGGAGTATATGAAAGTGATGGAAAATGGATTTTAGGAGATATTACGCTTGTTTTAGATAATAATGGTTGGTTAAGTGCTTATGATAGTATTGGAAATGTATCTAATATTTTAAGACTTTCAGAGGATAATACTATTGATTTTGGAGCACCCGTAAATATCAGTTCATTAAAACATCAGGCAGATACGGGATTATCTACCATTGTTAACATGCCTATTACATCTGAATCTTTATATGGAGTAGAAAATGGTGTAAATATAGTCATTGGAGGAGTGGAAGTTTTTAAATTGTACACCACTTCAGATGGGGCTGGTGGAATTGTACTTTCTTACGTGGCATTAGGCGATTCAACTTTATTAAAAATAGGAGGTATTTTATATACTTGGCCTGCTACTCAATCAGGGACCTCCTATTTGCGAAATAACGGAACTGGATTATTGACTTGGGATGCAGGAGTAATAGGTACTCATGGTAGTAGTGGCTCTTCTGGAAGTACAGGAACTAGTGGTAGTACGGGTACATCGGGTACTAGCGGATCGAGTGGTACGAGTGTAGCCAATAATGGAACAGCTAATTATATTGCAAAATTTACGGATGCTAGTATAGTAGGTAATAGTGGAGTACAAGAAATTAATAGTAATTGGTTATTTAATAGTATTATCCCTGTTTTAAATAATAATATATGGTATAGTTCTTATGACTCTTTAAATGAGATTTCTGCTGTGGTTCGGCTATCTCAAAATAATACAATACAGTTTGGGGCTTCATTAGAAATTAGTTCTTTACGACATGAAGCAGACATGGGATTATCTACCATTGTTAACATACCTATCGAATCTTCTGCGTACGATACAGAAAATGGAGTAAATATTGTAATCGGAGGATTAGAAGTATTAAAGGTATCAGGAAAGGCAGATGGTGCTGGAGGAATTCATACTTCTTATGTAATTTTAGGAAGTACTACTAAATTAGGAATGGGCGGTATTGTATACACTCCACCAGTAACACAGGCGGTAAGTACTTTTTTAAAAAATGACGGAACGGGGATATTAACTTGGGATGCTGGGGTAATAGGAACTCATGGTAGTAGTGGATCAAGTGGTTCAACGGGAACTAGCGGAAGTACTGGTACTTCAGGTACATCAGGAAGTACAGGGACTAGCGGTAGTACAGGTAGTACCGGAACCAGCGGTAGTAGTGGACAAACGGGAATACCAGGCAGTAGTGGTACTAGCGGCTCTAGTGGTAGTAAAGGTTCAAGTGGCTCAACAGGTACATCAGGTTCAACAGGTAGTAGTGGATCAACCGGAACAAGTGGTAGTAGTGGTCAGACGGGAATTCCTGGAAGTAGCGGAACTAGCGGTTCTACAGGAACAAGTGGGTCAAGTGGTCTTAGTGGGGGTAGGTATATTACTACCTCCCCATCTACTATGCAATTAACATTAGGAGCAAAATCTTTACAGGTAGAACCTGATTTATCTTATACAGCAGGACAATATATAATTCTTTATGCGGATGCTTCTCATTATGCAGAAGGAACTATCACTTCTTATTCAGGTACTACTTTATTAGTAACGACTACTTATGTGGTAGGTACTGGAGGACCTTCCTATTGGTATATTAATTTGGCCGGAGCAAGAGGTACTAGTGGTTCAAGCGGTATCACAGGGACTAGTGGAAGTACGGGAACAAGCGGAAGCACTGGTACAAGCGGTTCTACGGGAACCAGTGGTAGTACTGGTACTAGCGGTAGTACAGGTACTAGCGGTAGTACAGG
>SESG01017436.1_pt1 | contig 17958 bp, 9 predicted proteins | sample 3171421 | NCBI WGS metagenome assembly SESG01 (sample SAMN10866946, study PRJNA518727) | freshwater metagenome | biome: subpolar coniferous forest; feature: holomictic lake; material: water; isolation source: holomictic Lake 227, 6 m and 8 m depth | place: Canada: near Kenora, Ontario | collected... | reverse complement strand
CGTAGACGGCCGGACGTTGCTGCTGGTTGTTGCCTAGTTCGGCGCGGTGGTCCGGAACCCAAACGTCCACTTCGAGAAGGACCGCGCCGCGGGCGTCGATCACCACGGGGGTTGGGCAGTGATAGCTGACTTCGCCTTGGCGCACGCCGATGGCTGGGAAGCTCACCGTGAGGTGTTCCGGGTTGTCTTGGAGAAAGGGGAAGACCTGGAGCGAGTAACCATCGTAATCCGGCCCGGGAACTGGCGGTTTGGCGCGGACAAGGCGCACTTCATTGGCTGACCAGTTATCGGAGCCGCGGTTAACGAAGAGAAAGCGGGTGTCGTTGTCGGTGGGGCCTTCGGGAGTTTGCCAGTAGCCGGTGGTTTCTCCGCCGGTCAATTCGTTGATCCAGCCTTTGGCGCGGCCAAGGTGCGTGCCGCCGTTGTCGCCGGTGCGAAAGTCCTGATTGGCGTTGATGCCGCTGCCTTGCAGGACCTCGCCCGCCAGGAGCCATGGTTTCTGGTTGTTGACCGTCTGGGCGTTGGCGGCCACGGCCAACAGTGCCGTGGCGGCCAGCGCTAGTAAGCGGAGCGCCGCGCGGCTTGGTTTTGTGGCGGTAACTAGGGCGTACATAGGTTGGCTGAGTGTAGCACGGAGTTGGGTTGGGTTGGGCGGCTCAAGGCGAGGGCCGCGTTATTTGAATTCGTCTTCTTCGATATCGATGACCCCCTCTTCCGAGAGACGCTTGGCTTTTTCGGCGTAGCCTTGCCAGCTGGCCTCTTTGAGCGCCCGCCGAACTTCGGTGTCGGATTTGCCTTCCATGAGCATTTCGCGCACTGCGGGAAAGTCGGCGAGCATCAGGGCTTCGATGACCATGATGCGGCCTTTGCGGCCGCGGTTTTGGCAGAGTGTGCAGCCGATGTTGAACCAGCGTTTCTTTTCGTCCTGTCGGCGGCATTTGGGGCAGCGTTTGGGGTAAAGCCGTTGGGCGGTGGCCAGCACCAGATTTTCGATGAGCTGTTCGCGGTTGACGCCCAGCCCGCGGGTCAGGCGGTTGATGACGCCGATCGTGTCGTTGGTGTGCAAGGTCGAAAGCACCAAGTGGCCGGTGTCCGATGCTTTGAGGGCCAGTTCGGCGGTTTCGGGGTCCCGGATTTCTCCCACGAGGATGACATCCGGATCGTGGCGCATTAGCGCCCGGAGGGCGCCGGCGAAATCGGAGGAGCTTTTTTCGCCGACCTCGATTTGGTACGCCCCGTCCAGGGTGTATTCGATGGGTTGCTCGATGGTATAGACCACGTTGTCGCGGCCATGCCGTTTGCATTCTTTGCCGGCGAGCTCGGAGACCGCTGCGAACAGGGTGGTGGATTTGCCGGAGCCGGTCGGGCCGGTGACCAGGACTAGCCCCTTTTCTTTAGCCAGTGCGCGGCGGAGGATCCTTACGTCCGGTGGGTCGATGCCGGTGTCGTCCAGGTTCGTGCGCACATTTTTGGGGTCGAGCACACGGATGGTGAGTTTCTCGCTGGTGCCGGCGTCGGTCCGTTGCGTGATGCTGGCTAGGCGCAGGTTAATGAGCCGCCGCGGCATGCTGGTCCAAGCCAGCGAGTAGTTCGCGTCGGCCATGCCGGTTCCGGTGGCGGTGTCGGGGTAGAGCCCGGTTTGCGAACGGATGAATTCGACGAACATGCCGCCCCGGCGGTTGTCCAGGGGAGTGAACGTTTCCGGTACCCCGTCAATGCGCATGCGGACGAAAACCCCCGTGTCTTTGCGTTCGATGTGCAGGTCGCTGGCGCCTTCCTCGACTGCCTGGGCGAGGATTTGCTTGAATACCTCGTCCGGCCGGCCGCGATTGACGTCGAGGTTCTTTATGCTGTCGGTGCCGACCTCCATGCGGGCCTTGGTGAGGTTGGCCTTGCCCCGCCGCCGGATTTCTTCGACCGCTTGGAGCACGAGCTGCCGGGCCGCATCAAACTGGTCTTTTTCGACGAAAACAGCTTTCGGCTCAGCCGCGAGAATGGCCCGCAGCCGGCGTTTTTTGGGTTCGCTCCAGCCTTCGTTTACCGCGGCTACCCAAAGGGCCGGCCCGCACCGGCGCAGGGGGATGATTTGTTCGGCTTCGATCTCCTCCAGGTCGACGTGGGTGAGCTCTTCTTTGAGCACCATGCAGCGGTGCAGCTTGATGTAAGGCACCTCCGGGCCGAACGGGGAGGTGAGGGACTCCTGGAGGCTGGCGAGCTTGGTGGGGGGCAGCGCCAGGGTTTTGATGTGTCCGATGACGTGCAGGTAGTCTTGGGGACTGATGACAAAGAAGCGGAAAACGGTGGTCTTCTCGTAGTAGCTTTGAAACCGCGCAATTCCCTCCGCGGAGGCGTCCAGCAGGCCGACGTTCATGATCCCGGCATAGGTGTAGAGCCTTATGCCGTAGGCGTGTTGGTAGTGCTCGAGGCAGGCGGTGGAGTGCTCCGCGGCGGTCACCCAGCCCGGGGCGTTGCCGATGGGATGATAGGGGAGCCCGGTGCCCACGGTGGCCGTGTGGATCCAGTCCGCTTCGTTGATTTCGGTGATGTTGCGCAGGACCGCATCCAACGGATGGAGCCTTTGGCCGGTTGTCCGTTCGGCGTCGCGCGTCCAGCGTTGGATGGCTTCGATGGAAACCAAGCCGGCTTCGGCGACGGTGTGTAGTATTCCCGAGAGGGCGTTCACAGTGCCCTATTTTAACCGAGGGCCGTCTTAGGGAGAAAAAAAAAGGCCCCGGGGGTGAAGAACACCCAGGGCCTTCCCTTATGGGCGTAGCAGTTGCGAGCTTAATTTGCCGAACCTTTGCCGTAGCCTGCGGATTGCTCCGGAGGCGTGCAGCGATCGAGAATTATCGTGCAAACGCAGGCGCGCTTTGGCCCTGCTCAGCTTTGGGATAATTCACAATTGCTTTGGCTAGTTTGGCATAGGGTTGCTCGCCCTTCTGCTTGGCGCCCTGTAGGCTCACGCCGATCATCCAGCTCAACTCCCGGATCTGCGCGTCGATGACCATATTACTGTAGGCTTGGGCTGAGGAGGGTTCGATCTGGCGGCGTTGGACGGTTTCGACGGCCGCCTCTTTGGCCTTTTCCGCTTTATCGGGCAGGTAACTTTCGGCCAGCTGCACGAGCGCGCGCTGTTCTGCCAGCCGTTCCAGTTTGGTAATCCCAATGCGGTTAAGGTGAGCGCTCAGAGTGCGTTCCGGCTCTTGCGCGGCCTTCGCTACCAGCGGCGAATCCTCCCGGTCGATGCCTTGTGCCTGCATTACTCTGGCCACCGCGCCGGTTATTGTTTCCGACAGCCCGACTGGGGCCAGGCCGGTTTCGGTTAGTCCGTACTTGTGGAGGACCTTGGCGTTAATCGAGCCAAAGGACGGGTCAATGACCACGTCCTGGCCCAAATCAACGAGTTTTTTGGTGGCCCGCCAAAGGGCAGCGTTGCCGTTGGGTTCCTGGTTTGCCACAGCCTTGGCCGCCGGGACGACTTCCTCGCGGATGATCGTTTCCAGTTGTTCGGCGTGTTGTGTCGGCAGCATGGCCGCGGTTACCACACGCAGCAGCCTTTCGGTCTGGTCTGCGGTTTTGTCTGTGGTTTCCACGGCAGTGCCGGAGCGCTGGCCGACGCCGCTCCGGCTAAAGTCAAAGAGCGTGCTTTTGATCGCCCGGCGGGCTCGTTCGCTGGCGGGGTCTGTGCCGTCCAGGAGGTGCGCGCTGGCTGCAATCGCAGCATGCAGGAGACTAGCGTGGTTTTGCTTAGCCGGTTCCAGTTCGTGGCTCCCGTTTCTGAAACCCATGGCCTCGCTGATGTGCGGGTCCTGGATATTGAGCCTGGTGCCCAGGCTGATCGCGGTGTCATGCAGGCGGTCATGGAAGGTGTGCGCTGTCTTGGTGAGGGCTATGGCGGACACGGTTTTGACGGCGGTGTCCGCGAAGAATTCCCCCAGTTTGTAGCGGGAGCCGGGGGTCAGGGGGGTGTCCAGGAAGGCGGTGACCAGCTCGTCTTTGATCGTGCGGCTGCGCAGTTCCGTGGGGCTTTGTTCGGTGGCCAGCGCGCTGAAAATGTCCACCTTGTTGCGCACGAGGGCTTCGAACGTGGGAGTTTGCTGCACCTGCCACGCCCGCCAGGATTCCCAATTGGTGATCTTGGGCGCTGGGGGTTCTTTTGCTTTATGGTCCATGGCCGATTACGGTTAAATTGCTTTTGTTCTATGCGCCGAGTCTGGAAAAGAGCCGGTGTCCGGTCAAACGTGGTTAGCGCGTGAACGCGGGGCCGGTTTTGGCCGTGGTGTCCGCAACCAGCTCCGGTTTGGCGAGCGGCCGGTTGGGGAAGTAATTCGCGGCGATGTCCAGCGTCGCCTGGATGGTTTTGCTGGCCGGGTCGCTGATGAAGGTTTCTACTTTGGTAACGGCATTGGGGCCGGGGTTGCGGACCGAGAAGGTATTGAAATGGATGCGCTCCTGGGCGTCGATGGTGGTTTGGTAGGTCAAATTGTTGACCAGGGCGTAGCGGTTGAACTGGCGGCGGCGTCCGGGGTCGTCGAGGGCCAGTTGCACCGCCATGATGCCGCTGCGCAGCTTTTCTTCCAGCACGCTGGAGTTGGTCTCAAGCGCCAGCGGCGTGGCCAGCTTGGCCCAGTTGGGGTTGAGCTGGAATTCTCCCGTGAGTTCGCCGGTGTCGGGTTGGGTAAGTGGCACAATTTCGACCAGGTCGGCGTCGCCTTTGAGCTCCTGCTGGAGTATGCGGGCGTAGGTGCGGCGGTCGACGTGGGCGATGCTTTGCGCTATGCCTTCCCAGAATTGCGCGGTGATTCGGTCACGCACGGAGGCGGCGGAAGCGGGCTGGAGCAGCCGGTCGGGAATGACTTGCGGTTGCGCGTGGTCCGCCGCCTGTTGGTTGATGGTTTGGAGCTGGCGGGAAATCGTGGCGATGTCGAAGGGCGCGGCTGCCCCGCTGCCGGCGAGCTGGGCGCTGTCGGCTTTGTAGCCGGGGAACTGGTTGGCCAGGGCGGGTTTGAATACAATCAGGTGCTGACGCCATAGCAAAGCGGCCGCCGTATCGTAGCTCAGGCGTTTTCCGTGATGCAATCCGGAGCGGCTGCTGCCGCCGGCAAGAATATCCCTGGCTTCCTGCAGGAGCTGTTGGTTGCTTTGCGCGGTGGCTTCCGTCAGCCCTTTGGTGGCTTCCCGTTCGTTGAGCAGCGTTTCTTTGACGCGGTCGCGCAGCCAGGTGCGCATCGTTTCTTTTGCCCTTTGATAATAGGGGTTGAGATTGGGGTCGCGCCGTTGGATGGCTTCGGTGAGCCGGGCCAGTTCGGTGGTCAGCTCGGCTGCCCGGGGATTGTCTTCGGGTTTTTGTCCTTGCGCCCGGGCTTGTTTGGCCGCGCTGTCCAGGTCCCGGCGCACGGTGTTGGCGTCTTTGTCGAGCGCAGGATTGCCCGCGATGGCGGTGTAGTGAATTTTGAGGCTTTGGTAGAGGCCGTAAACCTGCTGCCCTTTGTTGCGGGCTTCGGTCGACCACTGGGGGTTGTAGGTGAGCGCCTGGTTGATTTTTTCGATGAGCCGCTGGGTCAGATGGCTGGTGGCGGTGCGCGTGGTCGAGTATTCGCCGCCGTAGTAGGCCTCGGGGTCAGGCAATTGCAGGTCTTGTTTGAGTTTGGCTACCCGTTCGGCCGAGCTGCCGTAGCGCAGCTCGAGTTGCTGGAAGACGATGTAGGCCTCCGGCACCTGGGTGCGAAAGTCGTCCAGCACAGCGCCGTTTCGGCCGGCGACCGCGATTTCCGCCTCGCGGCCGTGCAGCCACTCGAGGCTGCGTTGGAGATTCGCATAGTGCGGTGTGGGCTCGAGTCCAAAATCAGGCGTGAACTTTTCCGGCTCGCCGAAAATGAACGCTTCGGTGGGACGGTTTTCGGTGAGGCTCAGGCGGTCTTCCACGTGGCGCAGGAGCACCAGTTGCCACAGCGGGATTTTGCTGCGGCCCTCGCGGCTCATGAAGGCGGTGGTGTTGTTGGTGATTTTCTCCGTTATTTCGTGGGTGTCGCATTCGCGGATGATTTTGTCGCGGACCAGCACGTCGCTGCGATGGCTGTTGGTGGTCATGTCCCGCTGGGGCAGTTCGCGCAGCAGCATGGGGATGGACAACGGGGCGTTGGTGTTGGCTTGTCCCTGTTGCACCCCGCTTTCGATCAGCTTCTTGACGTAACCGGCCACGGCCGGTTTCTTGGTCTCTCGCCAGGCCCACAGATCGTGGGTGAAGATGTCGACGAGCGCGTTCTCGTTGGCCAGGACGCGCTGGTAGCTCGGGTTGACCACAATGCGGTCAACCTCCTCGGGGCGCGGCAGGCGTTCGGTGGAGGCTTTTTCGGGCTCCGCGCCGTCGACCGCCACGATGGTTTGCTCCTCCTGGCTGCGGATGAGTTCCTGGGCTTCCTCGATGGGGTAGCCAAATTGCTCGGCTTCCTCGAGCGAGATCCGGAAATCCTGACCGTCCGGGAGCCGGTAGCTGCCGTCGGACTGGCGTTGGGCGCCGGCTTCCTCGGCGCGCTGCTTTATGTAGTTGTTCCAATCGCCGGAGGGCAGCCAGGTGGCGTTGAACTCGCGCGGGCTTTGGCCCAGTTCCGGGGCGACTTTTTCCCGGGTCCATTCTTCCACTTCGGTGCGGGTTATACTACCGGGCCAGACGTTGTTCGGGTCATGGCGGTTGTTGTTGGCGGGCCCCACTTTTCTGGCAAAGAACTGGGGGGCCGGGTTGTAGGCGCCGGTGCTGGTGTCACTGCGAATCATCGCGAGCCCGTTGAGGTAGATGTCGCGCACGGCCAGCGCGTCATCGCGTTTGCCGGTGGCTTCGTAGTCGGCCCAAAGCTGCTTCTTTTCAGGGGGCTGCGTTTCGAGCCAGTCCCACTTGGCTTTGATGGCCAGGATGCCGCGCAAATACAGGTTGATATGGGCCAGCGTGAGATTGGCCGTGTTGGTGGTGCGGCCGTTGCTTTCGATGCCGAATCGGTCGTCCAGGTAATTGCGCACCTGGTCATCGAAATAGGTGGGCGTGTTGCCTGGTGCGTTAAGCCAACCTCTGAATAGGGCGCGATCGGTTTTCATAAGCACATTGCGCTAGCGATCCCGGGGTTCTGGGCCGGGGAGAAAGGGTGGTGACCGTCGTTAGGTTGCATCGGGCTGTGGCCAACCGCTGCGTTCTGGCTGCGGCTGGCGACGTGGCTTGTGGTTAGCGAGTGAGACTGGGTTCCGCCGTTTTTACCATGGCCGGAGCCAATTTTTGGTCCACCGCTTGTTTCCAGGCGGTCATGGCCGCTTCGTCGCTGGGATCTTTGGGCGTCAGCGGTGCGAGGTCGGCGGCGGCCCGTTCGAGTTGCTGGCGGAGGGTGGGTTCCTGCGCCACCGCGTAGTGCATGATGGTGAGGGCGCGTTGATCGCCGTAGTTCAAGGTGCTTTCGGGGAAGGCGAGGACAAAGTAAGTGTCCAATGCCCGGATGTCGTCGATGCCGTCGGCCGGGTCGGGGGTCACGCTGGCTTTGTTGGTGGTGAGCACCCCGTTGTTTTGGCTGTAGACCGCGCGGGCGGCGGCGTCCGCCGGCGGGTGCCGGAGGGTGGTGGGAAGGTAGTCCTGCATGGCCAGGTAGGCCATGAGTTCGGGGCCTCCCGCTTTGGGCGGAATGGCGGCGTCGCGCGGTTCGGGCGCTTTGGCGGCGAGCGGCTCCAGCATAACGCCGAGGTCTGCGGGCGTGTTGCCCAGGTGGCTGCGGAGGTTGGTTACGAAGGTTTCCTGTATTTCCGCCAGCATCTGCGCGCCGCGTTCGGCATCCTGCTTTACCAGGTTGAAGACCGCGCGCGCGTTGTTGGTCATATTATCGGGGTGGACAACCGCCGATTTGACCGTGTCGAGCTTCGTGAGCGCCTCCAGGTTCAGACCGCCGAAATTGGCGGCGCGGGTCATGCTGTCGCTGAGTTTTTCCGCGGGCTTCGAAAGCTTGTCGAAATTCTCGCGCGCGGACTCGATTTCCAGATCGATGGCCGGGATCAAGGGGGCTTCCACGGATATGTCGGGATTGTCAAAGACCGATTCTATCATCGGGCTGGGTTTGGGTGCGGCTGGCCCCAGCGCGCGGTTGACGCGCTGGCGGATTTCGCCTTCGGTGCGGGCGGGGTGCCCGCTGAAGTAGACCAGCTCCACCACCTTGTGGAGGCTGAGCTGGAGCTGCGGATTTTCAATCAGGTTGTTCATAATTTGGAGCGTGGGATGGGCGATTAGCGGACGCGGGCTTCGGGTTCCGGCGGGTGTTGGACTTGGACGTTTTCCTTGGGGCGGAAGTCCGCGTACAGGTGCGGGGTTCCGCGGGCCAGGTCTTTGAGGGACGACCCCAGGGTCAGGCCGACGTCCTGGCCCACGTAAAGCTGGTCGCGCAGCACAACCCCGCGCAGTTCGATCTTTTCGCCGACTTGGAAGGGCAGCGTGTCTTTGTACCCAACGATGTGGCGGCCGTCGACGAGGGTGAGGGTGCGGCGGTTGGCGCCGTCGTCGACTTTGGCGATGTCGCCGGTCCAAGCGGTCACGTTTTTGGCGCGTTCGAGCTGGGCGGAAACACTGTGGCTGGGGTGTGCGTTGCTGGTGGTGACCGATACCTGGTTAGGTTTGAGGTCGGCCGTTTCAAAGGCGGGGGTCAGGCCCGCCGGTTTCTCAACGTCCACGTCGGTATGGCCGAGCAGCTGGGAGCGGTTGCGGGTGTTGCTGTCCAGCATGGGTGAGCCGGCGTTGTTTAGATCGAGGGCGCCCAGGAGCCTGCGTCCCCACTGTTCGCTTTCGGTGACGTTGCGGGTGGGTTGGCGCAGTTTGCCATCGGCGCTTTGGGCGATGATGCGGTTCATGCCGTTGAGAATGAAGGTGCCTGCGGAGCCGGTGTGCAGGCGGATGCCGCTGCGGGTGATGAGTTGGTCCGGCCGGGTCTGCGCGAGTTGTTCGGCCACGGCAATCGTCAGTTCGTGGTTGCCTTCGTTGACCTCTTTGAGCAGGTAGCCCACCGTTTCGCTGACCGCCACGCGTTCCGCTTGCCGGTGGGTGTTGTGGCGAACGAGGCTTTCGATGACCGTTTTGCCGGCGGGACGGTTTTCGGCCGTGAGCATCGCGAGCAGTTCGGTGGTGGGCACGGGATTGTATTGCGCGCCATTGTGGGCTAACTCGGGCGTGAGGCGGATGGTTTCCTGGTAGACGGAGCGGTTAATTAGCTCCGTGGTGTTACGGCTGCTCCAGTCGAGATTGGGGTTGATGGTGCCCTCGTGCAGGAGGCGCATGGCGTTGGCCTGCTGTTTCCAGGAGTCGTTGAAGTGATCGAGCGGGCGCCGCGCCTGGGCCAGGACGACCTCGGCCGCTTTGAGCGCTGGGGCATTGGCCCCGTTGCCTTGGTAGGTCAGCAGCGTCTGCGCCGCTTTGGTGACGGCGGGTTGGAAGAGGATGTCCGCGATCTTTTTGGCGTTCTTTTCGATGTCGACTCCCTCGCTGCGCTGGCGCACCTCCCCGGCGATGGTCTGCAGCGTTTTGGCGTCTTGGAGGTCGGTGGCGTGGAAAACGGCCAGTTCGGCCTGGGTGGGCAGGCCGGTGACGAAGGCCAGCTTGTCTTCCATGGGCCGGCGGCTGGCCAGGAGCTCTTTGAGGTGGGGGTTGGTGGTTTCTTTTTGGGCGAGCCGCATCAGGTCGACGAGGGCTTTGCCGATATGGCGCATTTCATCCATCTCGGCCTTGGCCGCCGTGAGCTCCGCTCCGCCCGGTTTTTGCCCGAGTTGGTTGCGCTCGTTGAGCTTGGTTACGACGACCCGCTCGCGCTCGCGGCGCTGGCTAAGCGTAGCGTGAAAGTCTTCGTTGCGCGATTGGCGCACGGTATCGACAACCGCCGCCAGATCGAGCGTGTGTTCGATGGTGGGGTGCGCGACTACCATGTTACCGGTGTGTTGGATGAGATGCTGGCGGGTGTTGCGGTCGCTTTGAAGCAGACCCTCTATGTTGGCGAGCAGTTCCGTGGCGGCGTGTTGGGTGGCTTTGTCGTTCCCGGCGGCGGCCGTGACGAGGGTCCGTTTGCCGTCGACCGTCAACGCTTTGACTGGCAGCTGGTCGGGACCGATGTCTTCCGAAGCGACGACGCGGCGGCTTTCCCCGGTTTCGGTGGGTTGGCCGGTGGCTGGATTGGTGGCAAGGTTGCTGGCTATTTCGATCGGGTTGGGCGTGTAGGTGTTGCGCTGGCCTTGCAGCACGGCCCAGATGCCCACGTTGTTCTGTTTGGCCAGATTGAGGTCCTCTTCCGTTAGCGCGAAGAGCTGTTCCGCGGCCACACCGATGTTCTGGCGAACGGTAGTCTGGGTGGCCTGGTGCTGGGTAACGAAATCGCCGTCTTTGACCGTCATGGTTTGGCGGTGGACGAGGGCCTGCGTGCGCACCTGGTCTTTGTGGTTGGCCAGGTAGCTCAACGTATTGGGGAAGTAAAGCATCTCGTGGATTTCTGGCGCTACCTGGCCGGCGCGCAGCGCCGGCAGGGCGGCAGCGGGGTAGTTGTTGATGCGCACCTCGGCGTTAAGCGTTTCGTTATCCGGGCGGCGGTAGGTGTCCGGGTTGTCCTGGTTGACGGCGGGCTTGTAGAGCATGGTCAGGGTGAGCGCCACGGTGCTGCCGCCGGAGCGCCCGCTGGCGAGCGTGTTTTCTACGAACGCGCGCTGTTCGCCGGAGTACAACAGCTCTTCGGAGAGTCCTGTGCGTTGGAGCAGTTCCTGCGGCACACGGCCGGCCACCTTTTCGTTGAGGCGTTTGGTGCTCAGGACGGTCAGGTGGACGTGATCGGCGTCGTTGAGGCCCAGGGCGAGTTCCCGTTGGGTGGCGCCGTGGAGCTGTTCTTGATCGTCGTGCAGCTTGCGCAGCAATTGTTGGAGGCGGCGTTGTTCCACCGGGTTTGGCGTGGGCGCATTTTGCAGGTCTGCGCTGAGTGCTTTGGTGACCTTCATTTGGGCGGCGGTGTGGCTGGTCCGCCCGGCATAGTCTTCGATCGTTGCCCGCAGTCGGGGGCTAAGATTGGCCGGGAGCTGGTTGACTGGCGTCTTCATGAGGATATCGGCGTGGTTGATGTCGTCGCGGGACGGCTCGAATTTACCTTGGAGCGCCAGTCCATAGCGGGCGACCAGCTCGGGGTCGAGTTTGCCGTCTGGTCCGGTCAGCGCGATCTGCATTTCTTTCGGCAGCGCGTAGCTCGTCGGGTCCGCGTTGAAACGTTGGGTAAATTCGTGGGCCGTCGCGGTTTCCGCCTGCACTACCGCGTATTGGCCCAAGTCGGGGGCGGACATGAACCGGTGGTTGGTGACGATGTCATTCATGCGTTCGAGCACTTCATCGAGCGGGCGGCCGTTGTCCCCGCGGGCTTTGGCCCAGATAGCCAGGGCAAGATCGCGGTTGATACGGTCAAAGGTCCGGCTCTTTGCTCCGCCGTCTTCGCCGGTTACCTTGACGGTAATGGAGGTGTGGTTGAGTTTTTCGCCAATTTCCTGAACGTTGCGCACCGGCTCCTCCGCGTTGTTGAGCAGGGCGTCAATGGCGTCGAGGGTGCTGTTTTGGGCCAGCTGCTTGGGCCGGGGAAAGTTTTCGGAATAGATGTTCCGCAAGGCCAGGACGCTGCCCTCGCCCGGCACGGTGGTGTTGCGGGCCAGGTCCATTTGCACAATGTCGTTTTCCTGCGCGGGAAGCAGGAGCGTCAGGCGCTCCTCGCGTTTGTAGCTGGGGAGCGGCGGCAGCCATACGCCCAGTGCCGCCGCGGCTTTGCCGGTGGCCGGGGTGTGTTTTTCCAGCTCTTTGTTGGCCGCAGCAAAGGCTTTTTCTTCCGGCCCGTTGTAAAGGTTGCCGCTGATGAGCTTGTCGGCCAGGTTGACGATCATTTGGGCCCGGGCCGCTTCGTCTTTGGGGCGTTGGTTGGCGAAGTAGTCGCGGTCGAAGGTCTTGGGCGGCGGAACAGCGTTGAGGACGCCGGCAGCGCGCTTCTGCAAGTCCTGATACATTACCATTTCGGCGCTGGGCTGCTCTTTGCCGCTGTCGTCGGGCGTTCCGCGGGCGATGCGGCCAATGAAGTGTTTGCTGTGGTCCTGGGCCAGGTAGAGTTCGAGCCCGGTGTCAAGGGCGGCGCGGGCGGCGTTGAGTCCGCTCCCTTCGGGCACAGCGATAATCTTGGTGTTCTTGGGAAGTTGCTGGAATATCTGGTGGAGGTTGGTTTCCCACTCCTTGCGTTTGGCGTGGTCGGGGTTGGCGAGTTCCTGGCGCTGCTCTTCGCTGCTTTGGCGGCCGCCCGCCAGCGCGTAGACGCTGGTTCCGGTGATCGCCACCACGCGTTCGCTGCCTTTTTGGAAATCTTCTGGTTTTAGGAGCTTCATAGATTAAGTGGTTGTTGTTAGTCAGTTCATTACGGGGTGTTTCGTGTCCGCACAATACCCCGGAAATGATTTCTGAAGCCGAGCATCGGGGATCGGCTTTGTCCGCTCTCCTAAAATCAGAGCAATAAGGGGGGACGGCCGTTTTAGGCCGCGAACGGTCACGAAAGGCCCAGAAAGGCGGGGAGTTTGACGTCCGTCCGCACGCAGTGCCGCCCCGGTTTGATCACGCAGCTTCCCCCCATTTGTTTTATCCGTCCGTTTAAATCGTGGGGATCGGGGCGGACGGGAGCGTGGGTGCGGCCCGTTTGGCTGTTGGTGGTGTCGGGAGCGGTGGGTTCGTTTTCGATGAGGGTGAGGTGGGCGTTGCCTTTCCGGTATTTCAGGCTGATGTCCAGCGCCGCCGGGTAGCCGTTGCGGATGGCGCTGGCGAGCAGTTCAACAAATATGCGGTAGATTATTTCGGTCGGCCCCGCGCCCAGTCCGAGCGGGTCGGGAGCGAGGGCGGTGGTAATGCGGCAGCGATGGTCGTGGGAAATTATGGTTTTAGCGATCGTAGCCGCCAGGCCTTGTTCATGAACCGAGGGCGCGTGGAGGGTTTGGGAAAGGGTTTGGACGTCGTGCGCGGCCGTTTTGGCCGAGGCGATGAGCTGGTTGATGTAGTCGGTTCGCTTAGCGGGGGAAAGGTCCGGGTCGCGTAAGCGCTGGGCAATCAGGTTGATGGCGGTGAGGCTTTGGCCAATGGTATCGTGGAGCTGCTGGGCGATCTGGTGGCGTTGCTCCTCGCTATCAATGCCCAGGCGGGCCAGATAGGCGCGCCGGATAACGTGGTTTTGGTTTACGGCCTCGTGCAGGCGGTTAAACCGTTGGAGGCGTGCCACCGTGTTGAGTTTGGCCAGCAGCTCGTCGATGTCGAGCGGCTTGGCAATGACGTCGTCGGCCCCTTCGGCCAGAAGGCGAAGCCGGGCGATTTTATCGGTGAGGACGGTGATAACAATAATTTGCGTTTCCGCCAGTTCGGGATTGGCTCTTACTTTTTGGCACACGTCGCTCCCGCTGCTTTGGCGCAGCTTTATGTCGAGGAGGATGGTTTCCGGTTTGTACTGGCGGGCGAGCTTGATGGCGTCGGTGGCGTTGTCCGTGCAGTTGACCGTGTAGCCTTGAGTTTCTAAAAGGGCGGCCAGGTGCGTGCGGAGCTGGGGATCGTCTTCTACCAGCAGTATGTTCATGGCTTGGTTGGGTGGGGGGCAGATTGGTTTCATGGTGCGCTCGTTTGATATAGGGGGGGTAGCGGTTGGCTGCTGGCCAGGTAGTGGCGTATCGCCTCTACGTTTACTTCGGCCGGTGTCCGCAGCCCCAGCTTTCGCCGGATGGCCGTACGGTGAAGCGAAACGGTCTTCAGCGATACATTCATGGGGCGGGCTATTTGGGTAAGCGTTTTGCCGGCCCCAAGGCCCATAAAGACCTCGTACTCGCGGTCGGTGAGCGCTTTGCGAACCGGTCCGTTGTTTTGCTTGCTGAGCATGGCCGCCAGGAGAACGGCCTGTTGCGGCGGCACGTGGCGTTCGCCGGTGGCCGCTTTGCGGATCGCCTGGATCAATTCTGCAACCTCGTCGGTTTTGCTGATGTAGGCCAGCGCGCCCAACTCAAATGCTTTTCCGATGTAGACCGTTTCGGGAAGCATTGTGAAGGCGACGATGCCGATCTGCGGGTAGGCCTGGTGGATGGCCTCGAGTGCGTGCAGCGGCTGGGCGTTGGGGATCTGGAGGTCGAGGACCGCTACCGTGACATTCTGGTCGCGGAGCACGGCCATGGCTTCTGCGAGGGTCGGGACCATGGCAGTAACTTCGATGTCGGTTTCTTTTTCCAGGTGACAATTGATGCCGTCGCGAACGATGCGGTGATCGTCGAGAATGAGGACAGTAATACTCATAGGGTGGTTTGGCGTTGTAGGGTTAAGAGTCGTTGAATAAGGCTGAGCAAAGTCTGGTAACCACAAGGCTTTACCAGATACTCCGTTACGCCGGCCGCGATGCTGCGTTCGCGATCGGTGGGCAGGGCCAGGGCGGTTAGCGCGATGATGGGCGTGGTTTGCCCTCCGGGCAATGTGCGTATTTGTTGGGTCGCAACAATGCCATCCATGATGGGCATTTGGACGTCCATCAGCACCAAATCCGGTTGGCGTTGTTGGTACGCAACGACGGCTTCGGAGCCGTTGGCCGCCAGCTTGACCGAGTAACCGGCGTCTTGCAGCCAGGACTGGAACATGTCGGCATTGATGGAGTTGTCTTCGGCGATGATGATATGTCCGGTGCCGCGCAAATCCATATTCGTTGCGTTTTCGGCCGGGGGTATGTCCTCGGTTTGGAGATCGGGTGCCCAAGGCAGCTTGATGGTGAAACGGCTGCCGAGGGAGGGGAGGCTCTCAACGGTCAAGCTGCCGCCGTGCAGGTCCGTAAGGTTCCTGGTCAGCGCCAAGCCTAAGCCGGAACCGGTGAAGCCACGATCGTATTGGGTGTGCACCTGCGTAAACGGTTCAAATACTAAGGGCAGCTGATGCGTGGCGATGCCAATGCCTTCATCCCATACGCTGATGGTAATGCAGCGGTCGTTCCAGCTTTGTTTGACCAGGAGGCCCGCGCGCTTGTGGGTCGGAGTGAATTTGATGGCGTTGCTGAGCAGGTTGACCAGCATCTGCTTTAACCGCGTGGGGTCAGCTCGCAGCAGGACGGGTTGCGTCGGCAACTCGGTTTCAAAGGTTATGCCGTTTTGGGCCGCCAAAGGGGCGACCAGGCTTAGGCTGTTTTGGCATACGTCCAGCAGGTTGCAGGTCTCGTAGTTGAGCCGAAATTTGCCCGTTTTAAACTTGGTGATGTCCAGCAGATCGTTGATGAGGCGCAAAAGGTGGTCTCCGCTGTTATAGATGTGGGTGGCATAGGTGGTCTGCTTGTCGGTTAGCGGCCCGGTCTTTCCGTCGCGCAGCGAGGAGGACAAACCAAGAATAGAGGTGAGCGGGGTGCGCAGCTCATGGCTGACGTTGGCCAGGAACTGGTCTTTGTCCACAGCCGCCTTTTTGAGTTCGCTGTTAGTGAGGTTGAGCTGCGCGTGGCTGTTTTGCAAGAGTTCATCGGCACGCCGTTTTGCGGTGATGTCCTGCAGGATGCCCACCACGCAGTGGGTGTGGCTGACGTACACTGGTTTGGCACAGCAATGGAGATAGCGGCAGTAGCCATTGTGTAGAATGCGGTACTCGGTGCTGAGTTCGCCACTTTGGGTGATGCAGGCGTGTCCTTGTATTAGTTTGTCGGTGTCTTCCGGGTGAACGGTTAGCAGCAGATCGTTAATGGTTATGCCGGTTGTGCGGTCGAGCCCAAACCACTCCTTAAGGAGGTTGTCGCCGGCGTAGGTGTCGGATTGGGTATCGTAAACGAAGGTGCCGGTGAGTCCGACTTGGCCAACCATCGCGATGCGCTCCAGTGTGAGCTTCAGCTCGCTGTTGGTTTTTTGGTGTCCGTTGATATCGGGAAAACAAATTACCGTGAGCTCGGCGCTGATTTTGGTTACGGACGCTATCGCGCTAATGGGGGTGCCGTCTTTCTGCTGGCACGCGACCTGCCCGTGCCAGTGGCCCGTGGCAGCAAGGGACCGAAAGAGCGCCGTTGTTTGTTGTTTGCGGTGGTTGCAGGGTAGAATGGAGTTGCAGGGTTTTCCCAGCAGCTCTTCGGGTGGGTAGCCGAAGAGCTGGCTGTAGGCCGTATTCACAAAGAAATAGCTGTCGTTGCCAATGATGGCCACAGCGTCCCTAGTGTAGCGAAATACCGCGCGGAGGGCGGCGCTCAGGCTGTCCAGGCACTGCGGTGCAGCTGGGGATCTGGTAGCAGCTGCGGCGGTCGTGCTTTCCGCCGGGCTAATCGGGTTGCCGGCGGGCAGGGCGAAGGACGTTGCGCCTTTGGCTTTGCAGAAGCAACAGGGGTGGTCTGCGGGCACACAGGCGTTGCCGTGTTCAAGCGCCGCAACGGCGGCGGTGGTGTCCGTAGGCGTCATGAATCCGAAGAGGGGCTGGTTGGGCGTGGACCCGTGCGGTTGTTCCAAGAGGCGGTGAGCAAAGGCGGGGGCGAGGGCCGTTGTGCATAAGCGTAAGGCAGACAATGGCAGCTGGGGGCGTTGTTTGCGAACTTCCTGGTCCGCTGCTGTTTCGTTCGGTTGGGATGGGGTGGTCATGGTTTCTGAGGAAAAAGTTTCGGCGGGCCGCGATTGTTAAGCAGAACGGAGGTCGCGTAAGCTTAGGCTTTGATGAAAATTGGGGTCGGAATTGTGGAAGACAACGAGGCTATGTCCGCGGAGTGTGTGGATTGCCTTAAGGCAACGCGGCGTTTCAGGGTGGCGGGTGTTTGGCAGAGCGCGGAGAAGGCGAAAAAGGAGATTCTTAAGGCCAGGCCCCAGACTGTGCTTACGTATATTGAGTTGCCGGGGCAACGTGGGATTGATCTGATCCGCGCGGTGAAGCCTAAGCTTTGCGAATGCCAATTTGTGATGCTCACCGGTTTTGCGGAGCCGCACATTGTTTTTGACGCGTTGAGGTCGGGTGCGGCTGGCTATTTGCTCAAGATTACACCGTGCAAGAAGTTGTCGCGGTTGTTGTTGGAGTTGCAGCGGAGCGGCTCTCCTATAAGTGCTGAAATTGCACGACACGTTGTGCGCTATTTTCATTCGGTTTGTGATACGGCAGCGGTGCTGAGTCCGCAGGAATCAAGGGTTTTGGATTTGTTCAGTCGCGGGCTGTGCCTCAAGGAGGTCAGTTGCGAACTCGGGGTCAGTTTTAATACGGCGAACACGTACGCCCGCAGAATTTATGAAAAACTGCAGGTGACCTCCCGTGGGGCTGCGGTGGCGAAATACTGTGCCATGGGTGGGCCTGGCCGCGACCGAGGTTCATCGTAATCCGTCGTAAAGTTTGCATCGCGGGCAAAGGTTATCTGGCCGTAATGCGCTTGTCTGTCGCACGTACGTGCGACAGACAACCGCGCGGGTTTGCATGAGAACAATAGATACGCACAAGTAGTAAAGCGTTGGCGTTTGATGAGCCACGGTTGGTGAAGCTGTTTTGCTGTGAGGCGAAAACGGCGTTAAGTGCGTCTTTGCGCAGGTGTTTGGCGCGGCCGGCCGCGGTAGCAGGCAGCCGGTCGGGGGTGATGTTGGTGGGCAGGCACCGGCAGGGCGGGGAAGGGGGTTGGCACATTCGTATGCGCCTCGGTCAAGCCGGTGCATCCCGGAGTTGTTGGTAGTTTTTCAGTTCCAAAGGAGCGGAGGATCGCGGTTTTTGACAAGGACGCTCAAGCTCAGCAGATGGGTCAGTCCCGGTCGGCTCCAAAACTGTCCGCAACTGCGCCGTCGTCGCTGGAGTTGTTTTCCCAATGATTCCACCGCCCCGCTACCCAAAGGAGCTTCCGCTTTTTCCATTTGGCGATAGTGGAGGTGATTCCGATGTTCCTGGAAGTAGTTCACTTCGTGGGCGATGACTTTCTTGGTTTCCTGCGAGCGCTTGGCCTGTGATTCCAACCA
>SESG01037492.1_pt1 | contig 17961 bp, 18 predicted proteins | sample 3171421 | NCBI WGS metagenome assembly SESG01 (sample SAMN10866946, study PRJNA518727) | freshwater metagenome | biome: subpolar coniferous forest; feature: holomictic lake; material: water; isolation source: holomictic Lake 227, 6 m and 8 m depth | place: Canada: near Kenora, Ontario | collected... | reverse complement strand
CTGGATGTGGGCCCTGATCTACATGATTCTTCTGGCCGCTGTTTTCGGGCTAAGGTTCAACGCCGGACGCTGGCGATCAATAAACATACTCAAGGATTAACCTGAGCGCGTGTCATTGCACCTACGCGTCTGGCGGCATTTTTTATGTCGAAATGGCGGCCCCGGCCGGCCGCAAAAAATGCCCTTGCCGGTAATACGGAGTTCTTGTATACTATATTTAAGGTTATCCCCCATATTTGCTTAACACAATATATCGGGGGATAACCCCTTTTTCAACTGGTCTGCAGGGCATAAATTGTGACTAAATTACAGATTTTATAAAACACATTCTGGACTTTACACGCGAGGGAGAAATGCAGCACAAAATTTTGATAGTCGATGACGAAGAGAGCGTGCGGTTTGTCATTAAAGAGGCTTTTTCGCGCTCCTACCAGGTATTTACTACGGCGGAAGGTATGGACGCCCTTGAAATAATAAAACGAGAGCGCCCCGCGCTGGTTTTTCTAGATATCAAGATGCCAGGCCTGTCCGGCTTGGATGTTCTGCGGATGGTGAAGGATGCGGGCCTCAGCCCCGTTATCTGGATGCTGACCGGCGAAGAGGACCTTGATGTGGCGCTTAAGACCCTTAAGATGGGCGCGTCCGGCTATCTGACCAAACCATTTGAGATACAGAAAATTAGGGATATAGTCGTGAATGCCATAATGGGCAGCGAGCAGAAGGAACATCACGATACACGGGGAGACAGGCCGTGGAGAGTGAAGAAAAAAAGTCCTAAAAAACAGGAGTAATATCCGCGTCTGCTTTGCAAAATACCCGACCTTGACGGACGGGTATTTTTGTTCCCGATGCGGCAGGCTATTTGGACTTCCCTTTTATAAATCGGTGCGGCGGCCCTGATGCAAATTTAACTTGAACTGTGAGTCTTCCAAATATACAATAAAGTCAGTGGTCAGAACGGGGGGGGATATGCAAAAAAATCTGCGAGGCGCTAATTCCGGCAAGACTCTGCCGGTTCCGGCCGGTCTTTATGAGATGGTGTGCAATGCCAGCAAAATGGGCCTGTATATTTACAGGTTGGAAAACCGGCGCAATGCCGACGGCCTGCGGCTGATAAAAGTAAATCCGGCCGGGGAGGCCATAGTTGGCATAAAAGCAGCCGGAATGAAGGGCCGCTCCATTAATAATATTTTCCCGGACCTGGTCAAACGGGGATTGCTCAAAAAATATGTCGATGTGGCCAGGAGCGGGCGCGGTTTTAAGATAGATGAATTTTTTCACGAATCAAAAGGCCGGCCGGGGGCGTGGTATTTATGTAATGTTTTCCCGTTGCCTGACGCCTGTTTGGGAATGCTGCTGGAAGATATAACCCTTCTTAAAAAAACTCAGGACAACTTTTCAACGGTCGCGCTTAAGCTTGAGAATATCATCAATACCATCGGCTCTCCGATATTTGTCAAGGATCACAAACACCGTTGGATAATGCTAAATGACGCTTACTGCACATTCATGGGGCAGCCGCGCGCGCGACTGCTTGGGAAAAGCGATTACGACTTTTTCCCCAAAGAGCAGGCTGAGATCTTCTGGAAAAAGGACGAGCTGGTTTTTAAAGGCCGCAGGGTAAACACGAACGAGGAATTGTTTACAGATTCGGCCGGAAAAGTTCACACAATTGTGACGACTAAGCGCGTTTTCAGGGACGCGGATTCAAACGATATATTGGTAGGCGTCATTCACGATCTTACCGAGCTTGAAAAAGCCAACGCGAGTCTGAAACTTTTTCGGGCGCTTATGGAAAACTCCAACGACGCCCTTTATGTAGTCGATCCCAAGGACGGCTCTTTCCTGGATTTCAACCAGACGGCCTGCCGGCGGCTGGGGTATTCGCGTAGAGCCCTGTTGCGGATGCGGATTTTTGAAGTGCAGGTTAAAATCGCGGACAGTAAAGAGTGGGAAGCTTTTGTGAAAAAGGCGCGCGTAAAAGGTTCAATTCTTTTTACTGGCGGTCATAAGCGGCGTGACGGCTCTGTTTTTCCGGTTGAGGTCAATGTCACTTTCGTACGGGTTGGAGAGAGGGAATTCCTGCTTTCCGCGGCCAGGGATATTTCCGAACGATTGAAGCTTGAAGACGCGACGCGTGAACTGAAAACTTTACAGGGCCTGGTGCCAATATGCGCCAGATGCAAAAACATCCGCAATGACAAGGGATATCGGGAGCAGGTGGAAACTTATATAGAGAAACGGTCCGACGCCAGGTTCACGCACGGCATCTGTGAAAAATGCGCAAAGGAGTTGTACGGCAAGGAGGACTGGTTTAAATCCTCCAAAAAGAAATAACTTAGTGCCGCTATTCTCAGTGGGAAACAGGCCGGGATACTTTCCGTATCCGGCCTGTTCCATTTTCGTTAATGAATTACCTCATGGCTGTAGTTCATGAAAGCATAACTTTCTACCTTATTACTTTATATACTGATTTATATCATGCGAAGAGAATATGCAAGGCGCAGCGTTCAGGCATCGGTGAAAGACGGGGGATTCTGGGCCCTTATGACGGGTTTTGTTGAACCGTATATCGTCCCTTTTGCCATGGCGCTTGGGGCGTCCATGCCCGCCATAGGCTTCCTGCGTTCCGTGCCCGCCCTTATCGGCTCCCTTTCCCAGATAGTTAATGAGCGGTTTGTGGCGCGGCTGGGGAGCTGCCGCCGGGCGATATTGGCCGATGTCCTGGTTCAGGCCGTGGCCGCCGGCGCCGGAGCTGTCAGCGCGTTTCTGCCCCTGCCTTATGGGCTGTATTTTTTTATTATTACCGTCACTCTGTACACCCTTAGCGGCGCGATGTCCGGCCCGCCCTGGGCCGCGTTAATGGGCGAGTATATCCCGGCGTCAAAGCGGGGGGAATTTTTTGGTGTCCGTTCGCAACTGGTAGGTTTTACCTTTTTCGCTGGAAGTTTTGCGGCCTCCGGTATTCTAAGCCTGTGCGGTGCCGGGAGTCTGCGCGGCTTTGTCATCATTTTCTCCCTGGCGGCAGTCTTCCGGCTAATTTCTTTTTATTATGTCGGGAAAATGTATGAGCCCGGGACCAGTTTTCATATGCCCAAAAGCGTGACCCCCGACCTGCTGAGGATACTTGATTACCGCAACAACCGGGTTTCAGCCATGTTCATGTCGGCGTTCATGCTCCTTGCGGCCACTTATCTGACGGCGCCGTACTTCAGCGTTTATGTGCTGGCCGAATTAAAATATGACTATTTTCGGTACACTTTAATAACTACGATAGGGCCGCTCATGACCTACCTTCTCATGAAGCGCTGGGGCCGTATGGCCGATATTTTTGGCAGCGTGAAGATACTTAAAGCGGCGTTTTTTCTTATCCCAACGGTACCCATTCTCTGGACTTTTAACAGTAGCTTCGTGTATCTCTCCCTTGTTGAGGTGTATTCCGGTATCATCTGGGGCGCGTACCTGATAGGGATTAATAATTTTATATATGAGGCGGCAGAGCCAAGACTTCGGACCGGGATTAACGCCTATTTCTGTTTTGTAAGCGGTCTTGCCCAATTCGGCGGCGCGATGACCGGGGGGTGGCTTTATGATGCCTTACCGTCTTTCGGGGGGAGTTCGTTTATCCCTTTGCTGCTCCTGTCGGGGATCCTGAGATTTTTTTCTCTCGCGCCTCTGTTAAGGCTGGTAAAGGAAAATCCCGGGGTCAGGCCGGCAAACGCCTGTGAACTTGCGCTCTGCTTTTTAGGTTTTAAGTCGGTCAACCGTTAGCAGCTTGCTGCTATGTTATGATTTGAGTAACGCAGCCGGCGCCGCTACCCATAACGAACAAGATATCTAAACGATAATACCCAAAAAAATATCCAAAAGACTCTTGACAATATTATCCCGCCGCCGTATACTCTATTTAAGTTCGTTTTACAGCGCGCGGATGAAACGCCGAATGTTACTATGAGAGGATCCTTATGAAAACCAGAACCGGTTTGGCTGCAATATTACTTATGATACCGGTGGCGTGGTTCGTTTCCGGGCACAGGTTCACCGGCAATAGAGCGCCGGATTTCAGGGACGCGCCGCGGGATATTTCCGCGCTGGAGACTCTCAGTTCGGAAGAGTTCGGGAGCGTAAGCGCGGATTCCGCCCCGGAGCTTCCTGCTCCGCAGGCGGTTGATGTCGGCGGCGATAAAGAGCAGGCCGATGAGTTTTTTAAATATCTGGACAATATGTACAAGAGTCCCGAATCCTCACCCATAGATACAGGATACTCCAAGTCGCTTTCTCCGGTTTCAGAATCTGCCGTCGGCGAGACGCTCTATTCGCTGAAGGTTACAGAGATGCTTAACAGGTATCTCTACTCCGATTTGAAATTCAAGACAGCTAAAGGCGCGGTTATTCATTTAAGCGGTAATAAATCTTCCAACTGCCCCGGGGGGGCCGCTAAGTGCGATGATAAGGAAAAAATTTTCATCATCCTTACATCCGCCAATGGCGAGTCCAGTTTTATAAGGGTAATGGATGTGGCCAATTACGGGATTATAATGCACGGCTCAAAGACCGTGGATATCAACGGGGAACAATTCATGACCAAGGTTTATGTAAACCCCGGCTCACCTGAAAATAGCCGCCTTGAGATAAAAAGCGGTAACAATAAGGTGCTGGAGTCTACCCTGATGAATCTAAGTGAGGTAGTTGCAAGTAAAGGCGCGGATGTTAAACTGGGCAGGTTATATAAACTTGTATACGGGGACGAGGTTTTGGCGCAGGGCAAGTCTGACGCTAAATTCTCTGATAAACAACGGGTGATCCTGCTGCCCTTCCCGGTGGAAATGGGGGCCAAGTCTTATCTGCTTGAGTCTTCTGATATAACGCCTTCCGGCGTGATCTACCCTGAATTAGACCGCACTGTCGGTTTCAAGTTGGCGGATGGGGTCCTGGACATCTTCAGGCTTAAATAACTCCATAATAAAAAGGCCGGCCGCTTTACGCGACCGGCCTTTTTGTCATTTTTAAGAGGGAATCAGATCTTTACAGCTTTACCCCTCAGCATGTGCGCGACAAGTATAGCCTTCTGCACATGCATGCGGTTTTCAGCCTCGTCGAAAATTATAGAGTGAGGCCCGTCTATTATTTCCTCCGACACTTCCTCGCCGCGGTGCGCGGGCAGGCAGTGCATGAAGACATAATCCTTGTCGGCGTGCTTCATCAGGTCGCCGTTTATCTGGAACCCTTTAAAATCGCGAAGCTTCTTTTCTTTTTCCGCGTCCTGGCCCATGCTGACCCAGACATCCGTATAGATTACATCCGCGCCTTTCACGGCCTCAACAGGGTCGTTGGTCAGAAGCATCTGCGTGCCTTCCTTTTTTGCGAGTTCCACGCCGAATTTTAATATATCCTTGTCCGGTTCGTAGCCGGGGGGAACCGCCATCCGGAGATTCATGCCGGTGAGCGGGGCGCCTTCGATCCAGGAGTGGAGCACGTTGTTGCCGTCTCCGACCCAGGCCACGGTCAGACCTTTTACGCTTTTTTTGTGTTCCATGATGGTATAGATGTCGGCCATGATCTGGCATGGATGATGGGAGTCGGTAAGCCCGTTGATCACGGGGATGGTGGCGTGCTTTGCCAGCTCTTCCACTTCGCTGTGCGCGTAGGTTCTGATCATGATGGCGTCGAGCATGCGGGAGAGGACTTTTGCGGTATCGGCTATGGTCTCGCCGCGCTTGAGCTGGAGGTCGTTGGCGCTGAGGAACAGCGGGTAGCCGCCCAGTTGGTACATGCCGACCTCAAAAGACACGCGGGTCCTGGTGGAGGATTTCTGGAATATCATCCCCAGCGTTTTGCCTTCAAGCGGTTTGGCGGGATCGCCCTTTTTCTGGCGGGTCTTTATCTTCCCGGTCAGATCAAAAATCTCTTTAATCTCGTCTTTGGTATAATCCGCGACTCTTAAAAAATCCTTTTTGGTCATTAGAGTTCACCTCTTGGGTAATTTAGCAATTCGCCCTATGTAAAAATTATATAATAATTTTGTCGCATCAAACTAACCTTGCTGTTCACATAAGGAGTAGGTGTGAAAAACAATATCATTCCTGTTTTCATCCTGTTTTTTCTGGGAGCCTGCGGCCTTTACAAACATGCGGTCCCGCCCCCCGCCGGACCTGAGGCGGAGTTTGTTCTGTCCTCCGCTGATTTCAGGGATAATAATATTATGCCGCGGGCCTTTGCTTGCGATGGAATTAATATTTCTCCGGCCCTGAAGTGGAGCGGCGTCCCTTCAGGCGTGAAGAGCTTTATCCTGACCATGCGATCCCCGGACTCGGCAAGCGGCGATTTTCTTCATTGGGCGGTTGTAGATATCCCGGCTACGATAAGCGGGGTTGAGAGAAACACCAAATTCCCGCCCAATTCCAGGGAACTTAAGAATGACTTTACGACTTCAGGCTACTCCGGACCCTGTCCGCCTTCAGGAGCTTCTTACCGCTACGTTTTTACGCTATACGCCTTAGATATTGCCAGATTTAACGACGCCCCGGCTCCGCTTGATGAATTTCTTAAGGACCATACTCTAGCCAAGGCCGCGCTAACCGGTATTTACAAAAAGAAATAAAAACCATGCGTATAATTGAAGACATTCAGACGGTATTCACTGAGGACCCCGCAGCGCGCAGCTTCCTGGAGGTGCTTACCTGTTATCCCGGCCTTCACGCGGTATGGCTGCACCGCGTTTCGCACCGCCTCTGGACACTGGGACTACGGTTGCCGGCGCGGCTTCTCTCTCAGATTGGCCGTGCTCTGACGGGTATTGAGATACACCCCGGCGCTACGATCGGCAGACGCTTTTTCATAGATCACGGCATGGGGGTTGTTATAGGCGAGACGACTGAGATAGGGGACGATGTGCTGATGTATCAGGGAGTGGTAATGGGCGGCACCTCTCTGGAGAAAAAGAAAAGACATCCAACCATAGGTAACAATGTAGTGATAGGAGCAGGGGCTATAGTTTTGGGAGCCATCGTCATCGGAGATCACGCCCGTATCGGCGCGGGCTCGGTGGTGCTGAAAGATGTCCCCCGCGATACCACTGTTTTCGGTATTCCCGCCAAGGCCAGGGACGGCGGTATCGGGGAAGCGGCCCAACTTGATCATAATAAACTTTTTGACGTCTGTGGTGAGGAAATAAAAGTTCTGCGCGCCGAAGTGGATGAACTCAAGAAAAAGCTGGCAAACTAGCAGTCTGGAGGCAAAGCCAGTCAGCAACTTGGATGTAAAGCAGTCTAGAGGCAGAGCAGGCCGGCAACCTAGAGGTAAAGCGATCTAGCGATTTAGAGGCAAAGCAGGCCGGGAATTTAGCTAAACCGTTTTACATCCAGACGGCTTTACCTCTAGACGGCTTTACCCCTAGATGGCTTTACATCTAAACTGCTTTGCCTCTGCTATGTTTCCGAATTTATAATTTTCCAATATATGAAATACGCTGAAAACATAACGGATCTTATCGGTAACACTCCTCTGGTCAGGATAAACCGCGTGGCAGGTGCCGGCCCTGGCATGGTTCTGGCTAAGCTTGAATATTTTAATCCGATGTCCAGCGTTAAAGACCGCATCGCCCTTGCGATGCTGGACGCGGCGAGCCTTAGCGGGGTAATAAAGGAAAAAAGCCTTATCATCGAGCCCACCAGCGGCAATACCGGCATAGGCCTGGCTTTTATCTGCGCGGTGCGCGGCTATAGGCTTATACTGACCATGCCGGAGACTATGAGCGTGGAAAGGCGCAAAATACTTAAGGCCTTTGGCGCGGAATTGGTTCTTACCTCCGGGGCCGATGGTATGAAAGGGGCTATAGCAAAAGCTGGTGAGCTTATGGCTGCCAATCCCGGCGCTTTCATGCCCCAGCAGTTTGAAAACCCGGCCAATCCGGAGATACACAAGAAGACTACGGCTGAGGAGATTTGGAAGGACACTGAAGGCGCGATAGATTATTTTGTGGCCGGCGTAGGGACCGGCGGGACTATCACCGGAGTTTCGGAAGTCCTGAAAAAGCGCAGGCCCGGGGTCACGATAGTCGCCGTGGAACCATTTACCTCATCTGTCCTCTCAGGGGAACCGGCGGGGCCGCACAAAATACAGGGCATAGGTGCGGGGTTTGTTCCGTCCGTGCTCAAGAGAGAGAATATAGACGAAATTATCCGGGTTCGTGACGATGAGGCCGGGCGTATGGCCAGGCGCCTGATGGCCGAAGAAGGGATATGCGTTGGAATCTCAGGCGGGGCCGCCATGTACGCCGCGGCTCTGGTGGCCGCCCGGCCGGAAGCCGCAGGTAAGGTTATTGTGGTCCTTCTGCCGGACAGCGGCGAGCGCTATCTGAGCACATGGCTGTATGATACACTAGAGGGTTAGCAACTTAGATGTAAAGCGATCTAGCAGTCTAGGAGCACAGCAATTCAGCAATTTGGTTAAATCGCTTTACATCCAGACTGCTTTGCCTCTAAATTGCTGATCCCTTGACGATTTGGTTCATATTATGAAAATAAGGAAAAGGATTAAAATATTGGGTCTGATGTCCGGGACTTCTGCGGACGGGCTTTCGATAGCTTTGTGTTCTGTCGGGAAGGACGGTGGAGCCTTGAAAGTTATGGCCTGCAAAACTTATGCTTACGCCGCCGGCCTGCAGGATCGGATACTGGCAGCCAAGAATATGCGCGCTGCGGAACTTTCCGGACTTGATTTCGAACTGGGCCGCCTTTGGGCCGGGATGATCAGGCGTTTTTGTCTGGAACATAAAACCGCGTATAAAAATATCGCGGTCATTGGTTCGCATGGTCAGACTGTCTATCATCGACCCGGTGTGAAGGGAAATACCTTGCAGATAGGCGAATCTGCGTTCATAGCCGAAGAGACCCGACGGCCGGTGGTTTCGGATTTCAGACCGGCAGATATCGCGGCCGGAGGGGAAGGCGCCCCGCTCATCCCCTTCATGGATGAGTATTTATTCGGGGGGGGCAAACCGGTTGCACTGCAGAATATAGGCGGAGTGGGTAATATTGCGTTTGTGGGGAAAGGCGTAAAAACTTCAGGCTTTGACACCGGCCCCGGCAACTCTCTAATGGATACTGCCGTGGCTACGGCTACCGCCGGGAAAATGGCTTATGATAAAGATGGGCTTCTGGCCGCGGCTGGGAAGGCTGGTCGCGCAAAGGTTGAAAAACTTCTTAAACTGCCGTTCTTCGCGCTCAGGCCGCCCAAGTCGCTGGACCGGGACGCTTTTTCAGGCGTGCTCCTCAAAAAACACTTTGGTCAGATACATTCTGATAATTTAAACGACACGGTGGCGACCCTTAACCTGTTTACCGCCGCATCCGTCGCCCTGGCTTTCAGAAAATATGCTCCGGCCAGAACCGGAAAAATCATAGTCAGCGGAGGAGGCGCGCTGAATCCTGTGCTTATGCGCAATATTGCATTGGAACTGCCCGGAGTGAAAATAGAAAGCGTAGCCGCCTACGATATTCATCCGCTGGCGAAAGAGCCGGCCTGTTTCGCGCTTATGGGGTGGCTGGCTCTTCACGGACGGGTAAACCATTGCCCTTCAGCGACCGGCGCCCGCGGCCACCGCGTGTTAGGGAAACTTATATTGTAAAATGTATATGATGAAAGATCATAAAGTCGTTTTTTCAGCAGACCTCAAGAATATCCTTAAAGGCGTTTCCCGGACACTTTATCTCAGTATAAAAATCCTGCCGGAGCCGTTGAAGACCTCTATGGCGATGGGGTATCTTGTCGCCCGCACCATGGATACCGTGACGGATTGTCCCGCTCTGGACGCCGGCGGCAAGCGTGAGATGCTGTCCCTGTTCAGGGGCCTTGAGAACAAAAATAACGCCTGGGCGCTGGGCGGCCGGATAAAGCAGGCGGCGCAGAGTATTTCCAATCAGAAAGAAAAAAAACTGCTTTTTAAATTTGAAAAAATAGCCGCCCTTTACGCCGCTTTTTCCGAGTCGGAGCTGGCCCCTCTTAAGGCGCTGGTGGACGGCGTGGCTAAGGGGATGGAGATTGATCTTGACGCTTTTGGCAGCGGCGGCGTGGTCGCGCTAAAAACAGATGACGATCTTAAAAAATATTGTGTCCTTATCGGCGGGGAACCCGGAATTTTCTGGTCCAGGCTCTATCGTGAAACCATCCGCCGTAATAATATCAATTTCGGCAAGTTTCCTTCGGAGCGAGACGCCGGACTTATCGGCTCTGCCCTCCAGATAACTAATATTTTGAAGGACATGTCCGCCGATTTGCGTATAGGCCGCTGCTATCTGCCCCGGACGGATCTCGATAGCGTGGATCTTACACCCGGAGATCTGCTTGATCCCGCGAAAATGAATCGTCTGCGCCCTGTGGTTTATAAGTGGATATGCTGGGCCGTGGATCAACTGGATTTGAGCGAGGAATTTCTGGCTTCTATTCCCAAGACGGAGATGGCTCTGCGGGCCGCTTTTATCTGGCCAATCTACTGGGCCATGGATACTCTGCAGGAAATAGCGAAAGCGAACCTTCTTGATCCGTCATGCTGTCCAAAGATAAAAAGAAGCAGGATCTACTCCACCATAGCGCGCACTCCCCAGCTGATTCTTAGCAATACCGCTTTTACCAGGGGCTACCGCTTCAGGAGGGAGACCCTGATAGTGGCGATATCAGGCAGATAATATGAAAAGAGAAAACATGAAACTCGCGGCCGCAGTTATATCATCCGTCTTTATCCTTTGCTCCTGCGCCGCGCACAAGGGCGAACTGCTGATTGAGGAAGAGCGGCGAGCCGCGTTGGAAATGCAATCCATTCAGGATATGGTCGCTTCCCGGGCCATTCCGCCCGTGGAATTTGAGCTCGGTTCCTCTAGGCTCCTTAGAAGTTCTTTCGACCTCCTTGACCGCGTCGCTCAAATCCTCCTGCGCCATCCCAAGCTTAAGCTTATAGTTGAGGGGCATACGGATGATACCGGCGGCGACGAGTGGAATGAAAGGCTTTCTCTTGAGAGGGCGGGCTCCGTGAAACAGTATTTAGCCGCTAAGGGTATCTATCCGGATTATATTAAGGTTTACGGGTTCGGGCACACCCGCCGCATCACGGAGGACACCTCGGATCGGGGCCGGGCCCTGAACCGCAGGGTGGAATTCTTCCTCACGAACAGAGATTGGGAAACCGTTTTTTGATATTTACGAATAAAAAAACCGCGCTTATATAAAAAGCGCGGTTTTTTTATGTCTTTTTCCTGGTTAGCCGGCCTTGGTCTGATACTTATAGGCGAATTTGGAGCGTTTGTGTGGGGGGGTAATCTGGTGCTCGGACCACTCAAAGTTCTTGCCGGCTATCCTTATCTGGTCTCCGGGCAGCACTCCCGCTTTCTTAAGGGCCTTGTCCAGGCCGATAAGCTTAAAGATCCGCCTCAGGCGGTTGATCGAGTCGGGCTGGTTAAAGTTGGTCATGGCGATGATGGTGGTCAGAGTGTCGCTGTTGGCCTCCATCAATCCGTCCTCAGCCATGCTTATTGTGAAGCCTTCTTTTACCGGCTTGTGCAGGGCGGTCGCGTCCAGGTCCAATTCCGGTTTATAGACTACCGGTTCCTTTATTTTGGGCAGGAGGGCTATTACGTAGTCCAATAGACTGGTGACCCCGAGCCCGGTGGCCGCGGAGATAAGGAATACAGGGTGTTTTTTGTATTTTTTTACGAGAGCCACGTGAACTTTTTTCGCTTCGGGAAGATCGGCTTTTGTGACCGCTATGATGCGTTGTTTCTTTGCCAGTTCGGGATGATAAGTCTTAAGCTCTTTGGCGATTACCGCCACCGAGTCTACGGGCTTGAATTTACCGAAACCTGCCGGGTCCACCAGGTGTATCAGCATCTTGGTTCTGAGAACATGTTTTAAAAATAGGTCTCCCAGGCCCTTACCCTCGTGCGCACCCTCTATAAGGCCGGGTATGTCGGCTGCGGCAAAGCTCTTGCCCTTGTGGGACACTATGCCCAGATGGGGGCTGAGCGTGGTGAAGGGATAGGCCGCGATCTTCGGCCTTGCGGCGGAGATGGTTGATAGCAGGGTGGATTTGCCGGCGTTGGGAAAGCCCACCAGCCCGACATCCGCCAGAACGCTCAGTTCCAGATCGGCCGTGAATTCCTGTCCCGGCTCACCATTTTCCGAGATCTTTGGAGCGGTGTTGAACTTAGTCTTAAAAGAGGTATTTCCGCGCCCTCCGCGTCCTCCGCGGGCGGCGAGGAATCTGTCACCATGGGATTTTAGGTCCGCTACCACGCGTCCTTCAAATTTTACGAGGGTGCCGCACGGCACGTACATTAATATGTCCGCGCCCTTAAGGCCGCTCATGTGCTTGCTCTGGCCGGGTCCGCCTTCAGTGGCTCTGATATGGGGGTGGTTGGCTATTTCGTGCAGCGTTGTGATATTGGTGGAAGCCTCGAAATATATGTCTCCGCCCTTGCCGCCGTTCCCGCCGTTGGGTCCGCCATAAGGCACGAATTTTTCTCTGCGGAAGGAGGCGCAGCCGTCGCCGCCTTTTCCCGCCCGTAAATAGACCCTGGCGGTATCGACGAAATCAGTGCGCTCGGAATGTCCTTGTTTTTGCATAAGTAAAGCTCTTCTTTGTAATAAAAAACCTCCTAATTGATTTAGGAGGTTTTTAAATAGCGGCGGGGTTTATTTTGCGACCTGAGGATAAACGCTTATCTGCTTCTTGTTGCGCTTTGCCCACTCGAATTTAACCACGCCCGTCACTTTGGAGAAGAGTGTGTCGTCGGAACCGATTCCCACATTGAGGCCGGGCAAAAATTTAGTGCCCCGCTGTCTTACCAGCACTTCGCCGGCTTTGACATTCTGGCTGCCGTAGCGCTTGACGCCAAGGCGCTGCCCGTGACTGTCTCTTCCGTTAGTTGATGAACCTTGGGATTTTGTTCCTGCCATAATTAAAAACCTCGTTGTTGCGTTGTGCGCGACTGATTGTTCAGGATAACTGAATTTCTTTTACCTGAAGTTCAGTCAGTTCCTGACGATGGCCCGAGCTTTTCTCATAGGCCTTTTTGGGACGTTTTCTGAAAACGATAATTTTGTCGCCTCTAAGGTGTCTTACGACTTTGGCCGTTACTTTAGCCGAGGGAGACTTGCCTGTAATCGCGCCTTTTTCTTCCTGCGACGCGGTCCACAAAGCCTTGAAAGTCACTTCCTCGCCAGCTTTAGCCGTGAGCCTTTCTACCTGCAAAATTTCGCCGGGGATTACCCAATACTGCTTACCGCCTGTTTCGATTATTGCGTACATAGTATGTATATGTTAGCAAAACAAACATTTTTTTGCAATCAAAATCAACGTTGAAATCAGCGCCCAAAAAAAGGATAATTGAACTTAATGAGCAACTTCCCCAGGATTCCGGTGCTGGTCTACCATAAGATAGCCGGCCCCTCTGAATATGACGCCAATCCAAACACCTGCGTCACGCCCTCCAATTTTGAGAGGCAGATGGATTTGATGGCCCTTATGGGGTACAAAACCGCGGATCCCGCGCAATACCTTAAGGCCAGACTGGGCCTGGAGTATAAGCTACCTAAAAAGCCGTTTCTTATAACTTTTGACGATGCTTTTGAAAGCGTTCTGACCCGGGCGCTGCCGGTTTTGGAAAAGAAAGGTTTTTCGGCCGCGGTGTTTATGATTTCGTCCGGTTTCGGCCGCAGCGCTTTCTGGGACGGAGAATCCGCTGATTCTCCCAACAGGCTGCTTGAGCCGTCCGGGCTGAAAAAGCTCAGGGACGCGGGCTGGGTGATAGGCTCGCATGGAGTTTCCCACCGGAATTTTAAAGATCTGGACGGCCTCTCGCTGAAGGACGAGGCTTTACTCTCTAAAAAAGAGCTGGAGTCGGCGCTGGGCTCAGAAGTCTCATGGTTCGCCTACCCTTACGGGGCTTATAACCCTGAGGCCAAGCGCGCTCTGGCCGAAGCCGGCTATAAAATAGGCTTTGCCACGGAGGAGGGGGACGGGGATCTCTTCGCCGTCCCGCGCCGCATTGTCAGCGGAAAAAGCGGGCTTTTAAATTTTGCCTTACGCCTGCGTCAGGCGGGGAAGATATCTATCCGATGAACCTCGCCCTGATCCTGCACGCGCTTTCAATTAACAACGGTGTATCGCGGGTGGTTTTGTCGCATGCCAGGGAGTTTTCCGCGTTGGGACATGAAACCCATATTTACGCTTCCCGCCTGCTCCTGTCGGAAGAAGATAAGCGGAATCTGCCTCCGAACGTTTTTCTGCACCGGTTCCCCTGCCTGAGGGGATCCAACCGGATCTGGGCCACGCCTTTTGGGGCTCTTCTGCCGTTTCTTAACAGCAGTCATGATCTGGTTGTCAGCCATCTGTTGACCGTCTGGCAGGATGTTATCGTAATGCATAACGACCCGCAGCCGGTGGAGGTGGAAAAGATGTCGCTTGTGCCTTTCACGGTAGACCGGCCGCGCCTGCGCACCAAAAACAGGTTCCTACGTACTTTTATAGAGAGGAAGCGTTTTGCGTCGGAGCGCTATAAAAGCGCGGTGGCTTTTTCCGCGCGTTCCGCCGGTGAGATAGCCCGAATATATGGTGTCGCTCATGACCGGATAAGGATAATACGGCACGGGGTTGACTCTTCGCGGTTTTCCCCGGCCTGGCGCATGGCCCGCCGCTCATCAGCGCGCGCGCTGCTATCCCTATCCTCCGACGAACTGGCGTTTGTTTATATAGGCGATTCCTGGAAAGGGCTTGAATTCGCCATTAAGGGTATTGCCGCCGCCCGGTGCGGTAAAAAAAGCGTTCTCATAGCGTCCGGTCCTTTTCACGGGGAGAAATTCTCAGCTCTGGCAGGCGAACTGGGGCTAAGGCTAATCTGCAAAAATGAGTGGTCCGATATACGCGATCTTTACAGCGCGGGAGACGTTTTTATAAATCCTACACCCATGGATACTTTTGGCCTGGCGGCGCTTGAGGCGATGGCGATGGGGCTTGCAATAATTACCACCAAATACGCGGGGGTAAGCGAATTTTTCAAGGACGGCGAGAACGCTTTTATACTTGAATGTCCCTGGGATACGCGGGCTATCTCCGATATGTCCGATCGCCTTTGGGATCCGGCTTTCAGGGATAGTATCTCCGGCCGGGGAGCCGAACTGGCCGCAGTCCTTTCCTGGGAGAAGCCGGCCCGTGACCACCTCGCGCTCTATCAGGAAATAATAGAGGCAAAGAAGCTTAGAGGCAAAGCAGTCTGGATGTAAAGCCATCTAGAGGTAAAGCCGTCTGGATGTAAAGCGGTTTAGCTAAATTGCCGGCTTGCTTTGCCTCCAGGTTGCTAGCTCGCCTTGCATCTAAGCTGCTGAGCTGCTGCTGCTCTCCCGATGCCCGAAAGGCCTAGTAAATCCAGGGCCGTTAGCCACTTACGTCCCGCCTTTTTTTAAGCGATACTATAAAAGTAGCCGGTGATATAACGCTTGGAGAAATTACTATTATGAAAAGACACCTCAAGATAGCGGCTTTTTATTTCACTCCGTTTTTTGTTTTTCCATTTTGCACTTTTGCTGCCGGAGATCCCAGTCTACTGACAGTGACGCCCTCCGGTCAAAGGGAAGGATTGATGCCCGGAGAAAAGGTACGGGACGCGTCCGCAGTATCATCCCCGGTTGCTGAAAAAAATTATTCCAATACCGGCGCCGCTGCTTCCGAAGTTAAAAAACCGAAAGGTAAAGTTGACGGCAGGGGCTATACCGAGTTTGACGATTTCAACAATGTCAACGACCCGCTTTACCGTGAAGGATCGAAAGTCCTTCTGAAAAAGGCCATTAAGGATGACCTCTCCCCTAAGACCGGGAAGGCGGAACTCATGCGGGACGCGCCGGCCGATATACCTTCCGACACGGTCCGGCCGGTCCCGATAAAGGCGGAGGATGAGCACAAGGCCCCGATATTTACGCCGAAAAAAAACCGGCTGATAAAATTGATTCCGGCGGACCCCGTTAAAAGTAAGTCAACGCTGTAAAGAATGCCGTTTGCAGAACAACGGCTGCCGTTAGCCGTTCGCCATTGGCCATTCGCTTTAAGGAGTTACTTAATTTTTCTGCGTATGGCCTAAAGCATATGGTTTGCGGCGTTTTTGGCGCGAAGCGCCGGGGACTTTGGCGTTTGCATGCCGGTTTCAGAAGTAATAAAATAGAGTCATTAGGTAACCTGGAGGCAATATGCTCAGAGACACGTCTGACCTTTTTACAAACACCGTTTTGCAGGTATGGGCCAATTTCGTCACCCACATCCCGGCCCTTATAGCAGCCCTGATATTCATCGTCTTCGGCTTGTTTCTCGCCAGGGCCTTTAGTTCCCTCTTGGAGCAGTTCCTTCGGAAAATAAAACTTGATTCATACACCAGCCAGATAGGCATAAATGAGATTATGATGCGCTGCGGTTTCGGCCGCTCGCCTTCCGCCATTCTGGGCTTCGTCGTTTATTGGGCGCTTATTATGGTGTTTTTTGTCACGGCGGCCAACATCCTTAATCTCAGTGTCATCTCTGCCATAATGGAACGCTTTATTTTAATTTTTATTCCCAAGATAGTGGCGGCCATCTTTATCGCTTTCGGCGGCCTTATGTTCGCGAAGTTCATGGCTGATGTCGTGACCAATTCAGCTACGGCTAATAACCTTCGGGGCGGGAGATCTCTTTCCAAAATAGTGAATTTTGTAATTCTTGTCTTCACCGCCATAGCCGCTGTGGAGCAACTGGGAATCGAGATGAAGATTATACGCTCCAGTCTGAATATTTTATTCGCCTCGCTGGGACTGGCCTTCGCCATCGCGGTCGGCTTGGGCGCTAAAGATATCGCCCATGGCATCATTAAAGGCATGTTCACCGAGAATAAAGACGAGAAATAGAAGGAATTGGGGGAGTTAGCGAGTTTTCACAACAAACAAAAAGGCCCGGAATTTATTCCGGGCCTTTTTAATTGATTGCTATCCGCGGCCGCTCTAGTCCAGGTAATCCCGGAGCATCTTGCTTCGCGAGGGATGGCGCAGCTTCCTTATTGCCTTGGCCTCTATCTGGCGCACGCGCTCGCGCGTGACGCGGAATATTTTGCCTACTTCCTCCAAAGTCCGCGGGTAGCCGGATTCTATGCCGAAGCGCAGCTTTATTATTTTGGCTTCCCTGTCGGTCAGAGTATCGAGTATCTTTGTCACTTCCCGGCGCCTAAGCAGGTCCATGGCCGAGTGGGACGGCGGCAAGCCGCCCTTATCCTCAATAAAGTCTTCAAGATGTGAATCCTCGTCTTCTCCTATCGGTGTAGACAGCGAGATAGGGTCCTGCATGATCTTAAGGGCGTTTTTCACCTTGTCCATGGAGATGTGAAGGTGTTTTGAGTATTCCTCTATGGCCGGATCGCGGCCGAATTCCTGCCGGTACTTCCGGGTGACCTTCATGAGTTTTGAAACCATTTCCTTCATATGCACCGGGATGCGGATGGTGCGGGCCTGGTCAGCTATGGCGCGGTTTATGGACTGGCGTATCCACCAGGTCGCGTAGGTCGAGAACTTGAAACCGCGCTTGTATTCAAACTTTTCAACGGCTTTCATGAGGCCCAGGCCGCCCTCCTGGATCAAGTCGGAAAGTTCAAGGTTTGAATTGACATGTTTCTTGGCGATGGATACCACAAGCCGCAGGTTCGCCTTGATGAGCTTGAGTTTATCCTGCAGGATCTGGTCCTCGAGAAAGGTGATCTTATCGTTCAGAGTCATGAAGTCGTCCGGACTTATCGGTAGCGTCCGGATGAGATGCTTTTCGCGCTCTTTTATGGCTGCGATATTGTCCAGCGCCGCTTCCACTTCGGTCGGATTATAGCCCCACTTGGACCTAAAGACGCCGGGCTTCATGCGGTTCCTGCGCACCAGTTCGTAGTCTATCCTCAGTTTGCCGAAATCGCC
>SESG01030178.1_pt1 | contig 17963 bp, 14 predicted proteins | sample 3171421 | NCBI WGS metagenome assembly SESG01 (sample SAMN10866946, study PRJNA518727) | freshwater metagenome | biome: subpolar coniferous forest; feature: holomictic lake; material: water; isolation source: holomictic Lake 227, 6 m and 8 m depth | place: Canada: near Kenora, Ontario | collected... | reverse complement strand
ATGGCACAATGCCAAAATCCTCTTCGCCGGGAAACAGCAACAAGCGGCAGTCACGGTACAGGTCCAGCAGTGCTTCGTCCGACTGCCAGCCGAGGAAACGGATGTTCGGACCCGCCGACGCTTCCAAACGGGCGCGTTCGCCGCCCACGCCGGCCACGACTAGCGGCCGGCCGGTGCGACGGTACAGGCGCACGGCAAGATCCAAACGTTTGTAGGGTACCAGGGCCGAAACAATCAGATCGTAACCGGCTGCGGGCTGTCTATCGTCAGGAGTCCAGAAATCTGTATGTACCGGCGGATAGACCACGTCCGATTCACGTCCATAAAAACGCGCAATGCGCGCCTGAACGTGGCGGCTGATGGCTACAAAACGATCCACGCGCGCCGCGCTGCGGCGATCCCAGCGACGCAGCCAGGCGAAGAGCGGCGCGCTGACCAGACGCTTCACGGAATTGCGCCCGACGTATTCGTCGAAGAACAACCAGGCGTAGCGCATGGGGGTAAAGCAATAGCAAAGGTGGCGGGCGCCGGGTGGCGGACGCAGGCCCTTAGCCACGCAGTGACTGAAGCTGATTACGAGGTCGGCCGGAGGACAACGCAAGGTGGCCTCGGCGGCTGGAAAAAGCGGGAGCAGGCGGCGGTAGTAAGAGGACACTCCGGGTAGACGCTGTAGCGGCGAGGTAATGATCGGATGCGCATTCAAAGCCGGACTGATCGCCCGATGATTGCAAAGCAGCGTCATAATCGGCGCCGCAGGGTAGCGGCTGGCGGCAAGTTCCAGCACCCGCTCGCCGCCGCGCATGCCGGTCAGCCAGTCGTGCCCAAGGACTACGCGCAGTGAAGCGTCCGGCGTCATATCGGTTCAACATCCCTGATCAGATCGTTTCTATTCATGCGAGCGGCAAATCCCCTCTTCTTATGTGTCTTTTTAGCCGGCTTAATGTGCTTTGTCCAGACGGGCAACGGCTACGCGATAGACGGCCAGAGTCTCCATCGCGGCACGCCGCCAGGTAAAAGCGGCGGCGCGCAACAAGCCCGCGGCGCGTAGAGCAGAAAGTCGCGCGTGGTCATGCAGCAGGTCAAGCATGGCCTGCGCGAAGAGGTCCGGCAGATTGGCGTCGGCAAAACCCGCCGAGTCGCCAGCGACTTCACGCAGCACTGGAATGTCGTTGGCGAGCACTGGCAAGCCGGTAGCCATGGCCTCCACCACCGGCAGACCAAAGCCTTCGTGGCGGGCAGGATGAACCAGCAAGTCGGCGGCGCGATAGGCAGCCAGCGTGGCTGCCGCGTCGCAGTACCCGGTCCAGTGAATGGCGTCCGGGCCAAGTCCAAGTGCAGTCGCGCGCACGGTTGCCTCGGGGTAGCGGGTGTCGGGCGTGCCGAGAATCGTAAGCTGCAGCGGCCAGGGCGCCCGCCGGCGCGCCAGTGCAAAGGCTTCTACAAGCGCGGGCAGGTTTTTGTAAGGATCGGCGCGTCCAACGTAGAGCAACCGGCGCGGGCGTACTACATCATCTGCCGCCTGCGGCGTGCGGACATCGGAAGCGGTGTCTGGAGAAAACAGCGGCGAGACGCCGTTATATACACGCACCACGCTGGCGTGACGCGCAGCAGGGATCCGCAGAGCGCGCAGCAGATCAGTCCGTGAGGCTTCGCTGGGGGTCAGAATGGCATCGGCCCGCCGGACGGCGGAGTTTAGCAAACAGCGAAAAACCGGGAGCAAGCGGGTTTTGATCGCGTGCGGCGTCTCCTGCGGGGCAAGCAGCGGAATCAGGTCATGGATGGTGAGCACGCAGACCGGACGGCGCGTAAGTCGCGACGAAAATGCCAGCAGTGGCAGCATGTAGTTTGTCGAATGGTAGAGGTCAATGCAGTCGCGACGCAACTGGTGAGGCATGGTCAGCTGACTGACGGGGTCAAAGATGTCCTGTTTCAACAGCACGCTGCGAATGTTGGGCAGCAGGTTCACCCCGGTTTCGGAAATGGTGCGGTCGCGGACGAGAGAGTCGTGAAAATAGAGCACGAACTGGTCGGCGGGCGCAAGTCGTGGCAGTTCCCGGATCAATTCACGGGTAACCATGCCGATGCCGCTGATTTCGCGGAAGATCCAACGTGCGTCGAGTCCGATAATCATGCGCCAACCTCGCGATAAACATCCCAGGTGGCGCGGGCGGCGGCTTCCCATGAGTAGCGCGCCGCCTGCAGACGTCCGCGCGTGGTGAGTTCGATGCGGCGCGCGTCATCGCCCAGCAGCCCCTCGATCGCCGCCGCCCAGTCCGCAGCACCAGCTTCCGGCGGCATCACGAGCGCGGCGTCGCCCAGCACCTCCTGGAGCGAGCCGCCGACTGAGGAAAGAACCGGCGTGCCACAGGCCATTGCTTCCAGGGGTGGGAATCCAAACCCTTCATAATGGGAGGGAATCACAAACAGTGCGGCACCAGCGTAAAGCGCAGGAAGATCGGACTCATTCACGTAGTCCAGACGCCGGATGCGCGCGGCAAGTGGTGAAGCGGCGATGCGTGCGAGCAGCGCTTCGTATTTCCAGCCCAGCGCGCCGCTCAACACAAGGTCGCCATCAAATCCGTGCAGGCGCTCAAAAACATCAACCAGAAATTCCAAGTTTTTACGCGGCTCCAGTGTGCCGACGTGCAGCAGGTAGGGGCGATCCAGACCGAGTCTCCGGCACAGCACAGGCACGGCCTCCGGGAGAGGCGGATGGATATCGAGTCCGCTGGCAATGACGCGCAGCTTGTCAGCGGGCGCATGCAGCCACTCTGCGATCTCATGTGCGGTAAATTGCGAAACTGCGACAATGCGATCAGCGCGACTGGCAGCGCGTTGAATAATGGATGCGAGGTAGCGCTGGTTGCGCGTTTCGGCGTGCTGCGGGTAGCGCAGAAAACCGAGGTCGTGAATGGTGACAACGGCAGCCCCGCGGGTGAGCGGTGGAACGGCGAAGTTGGGAAAGTGATAGACATCCGCGCGCCCTGCCAACCAGTCAAAAGGCGGCCAGTCAAAGCGACGCCAGGCTGCCTGCACGTAACGTCCGGGCAGCCAGCGCGCGGCGCGGATTTCGGCGCCCGGCGCGCGCAAGGCTTCGCCACGTCGCTGGAAGTCGAAATAGAAGAGCGCAAGTTGATCCGCATGCGCCTGCGCCACGGGGACCAAATGCTCAACCAGCGCCCGCGTATAGCGACCCACGCCGGCCCGCTGGCTCACCGCAGGTTGGACATCAAGACAAACGCGCATTATCTATAAACCCTCCGCTCTTTTCGACTCATGTCACGAGCAGACACCACCCGCAACCGTCGTGATCGCAACATGAAAGCGACAAATAATTCGCGTCTTTCGTCTGTCCGCCCAAGCGCGTAGAAACGCTGCTCCTTCAGGGACACGAGTTGTTTCACGAGCCCGATTCCAGAAGTTGCGTCAGTGGCGCCTGGCTGAGCATCACTGGCCAGGCGTATTCGATTTAACCTTGCGGCGCATGTGAAACTCGGGCGCTTCCTTGACGCAGAGACCCAGCACGCGGAAGGCGCGCCCGATCAGCTTCATAGTTTCCTTGTGTAACTTGGCGGGCACGTTCCCGACGTTGGCCCAGCCCGGCGTGTTGAGATCGTTTGGCGGAATGGTCAGCTGTTCCCAGTTGTGGAAGAGCCGGCCCCATGTGCTATGCAAGATTTCATGCACGCGCTGCTGATGCGCGGGATACCAGAATGCGTCGTGATAAAGGATGCTGGCGATGTAGGCCCATGGCGCGGCGACGGTTTTGAGCGTCCACTCCAGCGGCTTGCGCAACGGGCCCCAGTAAATCTTGTGCTGCATGCGGCTGGCAAAGGTCATTTCCTTGAACGGCCCCACGAAATGCCAGTTTTCGCCGGCGAGATCGGGATCGCCGACGATTTCGATCTCACGAGGATCGCCGCAGCCGAGCCCCTTTTCATGGGCCAGCCGGATGAATTTGATATCTGTAAGCGGATCGAAGCCCATCAGCTTGGCAGCGATAGCGTCAATTGCCACCTGATCGGACGAGGCCAGCAGCACGTTCTTGACATACGGGACCATGCAGCGCGGACCTGGACCGTCGCCGGCAAAAGTACCGTCCATGACGGCGAAGAGGCCCGGATGGATTTTTTTCTGGATCATCAGCAAGTCAACGAGAGTTTCGTGGATCACGGGGTGTGTCCAATGGCGGCGTTCATTCAACAGCCCGCCAAAAGCATTTTTCATGGCGCCGGTGGTGGTGGTAAAAACGTGCGTTTTGATCGTCGGCAGGTGGATGATGTTCTCACCGATGAAGCGCTTGGGAATCATGAACCCGTCGGGATAAACCTGATTCAGACAGAGGAACTGATCCGCAAGGCTGCCAACCGCATCGCGCACGTTGATCCACTCCTCGCCCTCGTAAAGGTGGACGTTACGCAAACCGTGGGCTTGAATCACATTCAGCTGTTTGTTTTCACGCTCTCCGAGATGGGCGTCAATCACGACCGTTCGGTTATGGCAGGCGTGGATCAGTTCAGGATTGAACCCGTCGCGCTTAAGTGTGCGGATAACTCCGTCGAGCTGCCAGGGCGTTGTGGAACTGCCGGGGTAGAAGAAGTGCCAGCTGATGTTGATTTTGAGGGCGGTATCGCGCTGCTTGTCCAAAACCTGCTGGTAGCCGGCCAGATTCATAAGCCGGTGGTAATCTTCCAGCACAGTTGCAGGGGAAGTGCGAATCAAGGCGACTTTGGATTTGGTGGTCATGGGGTGATCTTAATGTGTGTCGCGTCCGCAGGCAAGGGCGTTCCGGATGAAGACTGAGGCTTTCAACCAAAAAGTATGCGAGGGTCGAGTGCGTCAGGGTGGGTGACAAAGTCTGTGGCGTTGAACTCCAGTTGTGCCCCGTTCATCGGCGTATAGAGTCCGGTGGCCGTGGCGGCGATGGCCCCGTCCTTCCGTGTAACCTGCGCTTCGGTACGCAGCAGCAGGCGTTTAGCGGATGCCACCCGGCCTGCGAAGCGCAGTGCTTCTCCAACCACAATGGGCGTGCGCAAGCGCACAGTTATCTCGGCAGTGACGCAACCACGGTGAGCCGCGACAATCGCCGCCCAGGTCATGACTTCGTCAAGAATCGTCATTGTAATTCCGCCATGGACGGTACTCTTGTAACCCAGATCGGCCTCCCGAGGGGTGTAATCCATGACAATCCACTCCCCTTCGATGCGGGAATGCTGCCGGAGTCCATGAGGATTAGACTCTCCGCAGACAAAACAGCGCCGAGTCCACGGCAGGGTGCCGGAAGTTGGCGTAGGGACAGCATCAAATGAATCCATGCGCAAGACCATGCCAGAAATTCTGATGCCTGGTCAAGCGACTTGCCGAATCTGGTGCGGCATGATATTATCTTCCGACGTTTACAAAGAAAGGATACATGTCATGGCCTATTCGATCTCGGATAAGTGTACTAAATGCGGAGCGTGCGCTCCGGTTTGCCCGCAGGAAGCAATTTCAGAGGGTGACAAGCAGTGTAATATTGACGCCGACAAGTGCGTGGACTGCGGCCTCTGCGCGGGCGAATGCCCGGTAGAAGCTATTTCGGCGGGCTGATGTCCGGCGAGAAACCTTTTCGATCTTTGTTCGGCCCCATCCGTTCACGGCGGTTGGGGCTTTCGCTTGGCATTGATCTGGTTCCCGAAAAGACCTGTTGTTACGACTGCCATTTCTGCCAAATTCAAATTCGATCCACGCTGACCTGCGAACGCAGGGACTACGTTCCGGTGGCAAGCGTGCTGGCGGAACTGGACTGCTGGCTGGCTGCGGGTGGTCAGGCGGATGCCATCACCCTTTCCGGCAGCGGCGAACCCACTCTGCATGCAAGTTTCGGCGATGTGCTGTCCGGCATCCGCACGCGCACCTCCATCCGTAAGGTGCTACTCAGCAATGGCGCGCTCTTCTCCCGTCCGGAGGTGCGCGCAGCTGCGCTGCAGGCCGATATAGTTAAAGTTACATTGAGTGCATGGGATCAGAATTCCTGGGAAAGCTTGCATCGTCCACACCAGAATTTGCGATTTAATGATGTTCTTGATGGCTTCCATGCTTTTCAGTCGGCGTTTCAAGGCGCGCTGTGGGTGGAGGTGTTTCTTGTCGCCGGATTCAATGACACCGAGGCCAGCGTCAGGCGCATTGCCGGCCTGGCCTCCGGACTCAAGCCGCAAAAAATCCAATTGAACACCGCTACGCGTCCGCCGATTGACCGGAAACTGATGGCGGTCGAGGCTGGCGTCCTACAGCGGATGGCGGGTTTGTTCTTACCAGTGGCAGAGACGCTGGACGTGGTCGCGCCCTTGTCCACAGAGACAGTGCAGGCGGTGAGCACAAGCGACGACGATCTGGTGGCCATGCTGAACCGGCACGCTGCGCCACTCGCTCAGGTGGCGGCATGGCTGAACACATCGCCGGAACAGGCCGCTACGCGTATGGAAATGCTTATAAAAAGCGGGCGAGTGAAACGCCTGACGCAAGCCGGGGAAACCTATTTTACGTGAACTGCGCGATAAAATTGACGCAAGCTTCTGAATTTGAACCACACCATCGGACTGCGCTTTAAACAGCATGCACGCAACCATTCCATTGGATGACCTGGTCGCCCGCTGGAATTTTAAGAATCTTCCCGTCACCTGGCCTGAGGCCTGGACCAGAGCCACAGCCACCCGCCCGGCCGAAATCCCATTTCTCACAGATTCTGCGATCCTCGAATCGTCCGGTTATTGCAGTATTTCACCGGAGCTCCGCGCTGCCTTGCTGAACTCCGCCGCGGTCATTCGCACCGATCCGCTGATGGCTCAGACTGCCTGGTTTATATTTTGCATCTATTTCGCCGGAGCCATACCCAGCTCCAGTGAAATTGCAACCTGGCCATTCGTTTCGCAATTCGTCAAAGGTCCAGCCGCGATGATCCCGGCACTGGTCATGCTGGCCGGTGTGGAGCGCATCCGGACCGTCCATCGCAACCGCCAGATCCCTGAAAAGGTCACCCGCGACACACTCACCGACATCGAAATCTGGATTCAAACCTATCGCCGCCAACAAGGCGAATGGGGCCTCAGCAACATATACTGGCTCGCCCACCATTTTGCCGGGCACATCTTTCGACTCGGTCGCCTGCAATTCATTCATAAGCCCTTCGCCGGACCCCTGCACGCATTTACACATAAAACCACCGGTCGTGTTTTGGCCCTATCCACGCCGGACGTCAAAATCCGTTCTGACGGCTATGTGGACGGAACCAACGACGTCTTCGAATCCCAGGCCTTCACTCCGTCCTTCATCGCTTCCGATAACTCCGTCACCGGCCATCCCATCCATCCACTCGGGCGGGTTCTCTCACAGCCAGTCACACTGTCTCTCGCCGATTGGATGCCGACTCTTGCACCCGGCGATCCGATCCTCGATATTCATATCCCCGAAACAGGCCCGATGGATTTCGACCTCTGCGGAGATTCGTTACGTCAGGCCATAGACTTCTTCCCACGCCATTTTTCTGAGTTCACTCCAGCCATCGCCTTCCACTGCAGCACCTGGTTTTTTGACTCCCAATACCAGAGCATCCTCCCACCCTCTTCCAATATCGTCCGTTTTCAACGCGAATTTCATCTCTTTCCGGCGTTGTCGCACGACCGGGAAGCATTTCTCAGGGTCTTCGTGGTGCCCCCCATTGATCTGACTACTGCCTCGCGCAACACGACACTGCAACGATCCATGCTCGACTTCACGCTCGCCGGCAATCGCCTGCGATGTGCCGGAGGATTCCTGCCAATCCACGGTTTGAACTGGGGGTCCGCTCGCTACCAAACCTCCATTCCGGAGTCTTTCTAAATGCTCCGCGATGCGTTTACATTTCATCCACACCGGTCAATTGCGCCTGTGCATTTGGAGAAGTCCCCTTTGCTTTTCACAGAGCCGCATTTCTTTAATCTGTCACCTGGTACAAGGAGCGGTTCATGCCATCAGCCACCCCTCCTCTGACACTTTTCCACATGGATTTCAATTTCGTTTGTTTGTCCACCCCTTACATCCGGAGCTGGCTAGAAAAACTTGCACGGATGGGATATACCGGCATTCTGTGGGAAGTAGAGGACAAAGTCCGCTGGTCCACCTGCCCGGAATGTGCCTGGCCGGAAGCAATAAGCAAGCCGGAATTCCGGGAGATCCTCGACTTCGCCGCCAGCCTGGGGCTGGAAGCCATTCCTCTCCTGCAAACTATCGGGCATGCCGAATACGTGCTTTTGCAGGAAAAATACCGTCCCTTCCGGGAGCGGCCCGACGAATATACCTGCTACTGCACCTCACGCCCGGAAGTCCGGTCGTTCCTGAAAAAATGGATTGAGGAGTATCTGGACCTTTTTGGCGAGATCCGCTATTTCCATCTCGGCGGCGACGAAGCCTACGCTTTTGCAACCTGCCCGGAATGCGCCAGCTACTCCAGAAAGCACGGGCGCAACCGCCTCTACGCTGAACATGTCTGTGATCTAGCCGGGCCAATCCTCAGCCGTGGAGTGCGCCCCGCTATATGGTGCGACATGGTGCTCCACTATCCTGAGGAATTGCATCAGATACCAAAGGATTTCGTGATCTGGGATTGGAATTACTGGAGTTACGACCAGGCCAATCCTCCGACCAGAGTTTGGGGACACAACCTTATCACCAAGGAGCAACTCACACCGGAAATTCTGGCCACTTACCCGCAGATCGTCAATGACAGAGGGGATCTTGTGCCTTTCTACACCGCCGACTTTCTCACGGCTGCTGGCTTTGACGTGGTTCTCTGTTCCGCTTCCCGCTCGCACGGTGACAGCGTCTTCTGCCCCGATTTCGAACTCCATTATCAAAACGTGGCGGGTGTCGCGAAAAAAACCGCGCTGACCGCCCTGCTCGGCCAGTGCGTCACCAGCTGGGCCATCCGCCTGAATCCGCTGGAAACTCAGGATATCATTCTGCGGCTCGCACCCATGGCCTTGCGCAATCCCGAAAAGCCAGCCCGCAACCTGCTAACCGAAATCGGCATGGAGCTCTTCGGAATAAATCCCGATCCGTTCTTCAAGGCGGTTTTGGCGCTCGGCAGGGGATTCGCGGGAGCGGGTTCCGGAACTACGGCCATACAGTGGTCGCGCGGCAAGGACTCCCTGCCCGCTCCTCCTGATTATATCGCCAGCTTAATTGAAAGCATGGAACGCGATAATCCGGAGGAGCTCAAGGCGCTGCAGGATAAACTCCGACAGGTATCCAGCGCCTTTCCCCAGGCTTTGTCGGAACTTGCCGTTTTCCTGCACTCCGCATCCAGCGGCTTCGAACAAATCGAACCCTGGCTGACCGCCGGCTATTTCCAGGTTCAACACTCACGGCTAGCCACGCTGATTTTCACCGGTCAGTCCGATCCTTGCCTGATTCCATGGGCACAGCATTTGAAACGGCGATTGGCCGATTGGCTGGCTTGCAGTGAAACGCAAAAAAGCGCCGACAAAAACGCCGGCTTGGTTTATGATTCTCTGATCGAGTTTTTAATGAACCCAATTACGATCCCGGATCATGCGTTGAAGATCGCCGCGCTGGAACAGACTTCCAAACATTGTTAGCATTCAAAATTAATTGAAAGGCTCCCGCATGTCATTTAAATGCTGGTTGCAGGATTGTCATATTCGCGTATTTCCGGACCGCAACTCCATCCGCACGGTTCCACTCGTTCTCGATATCGCCCGCGGTGAAGCCACGGCCTTTCAGTTTGTAGTGGCCAATTCCGATCACGACAAAGTTCCTAGAATCACGGTTATCGCCGAAGGTCCCGCCGGAATATCCCTCCGCATCCGCCGCGTAGGCTTTGTCCCACTGCCACACTTCAACACTAACGTTCCGGATGACGAACGCGATGGCGTGGGACGGATTCCAGGCTTTGTTCCGGACCCGCTTTTTGACGAACACGAGGCTCTTCTCGCACCGCTCGAAACAGTCTCATTCTGGATTTCCGTCCGCTCCACTCCGTCCGTCAACCCTGGGCGGCATCCGGTTTTCATCCGCGTAGAGTCAGACGGGAAAACCGTGGCACGCCTGACAACCGCCATCCACGTTTACCCGATTACGGCGCAACCGCGCCGGAATTTTCCAGTTCTACAATGGTTTTATATTGACGCCATTCTGGATTGGTATCGACTCCAGCCTTTCGAGGAGAAGTTCTGGACCATTTTAGCCGCCTACATGGCTGATCTGCCGGCCCACGGGCAGGATACGATTTACGCCCCGGTTTTCACGCCGCCACTGGATGGAGTCAAACGCCCCAGTCAACTCCTGCATGTCCGGCGCCGCGGCCAACGCTACGAATTCGATTGGACGAACGTTAAACGCTATACCGATCTGGCCACCCGTCAGGGCATCAGAAATTTCGAGTGGACACACTTCTTTACCCAGTGGGGAGTCCGTCATGCCATTCGAATTTATGAAGGGCACGGCGAAAACGAACAACTGCTGTGGCCCCCTGAAACCACGGCGCTATCGCCGGCCTATCGCAATTTTCTCAGCCAGTTTCTTCCGGAGTTTCACACTTTCCTGAAACGGGAAAAGCTGCTGGATCGCTCCTTCTTCCATGTCAGCGATGAACCGCACGGCGACGACGTTTTAGCCAATTACAAGGCCGCCCGCAGCCTGCTCCTCGAACTGGCACCATGGATTAAAACCATGGACGCCTTGAGTGAAATCAGCTATGGCCGCGACAAGGTCACGGACATGCCCATTCCCAGCATTCGGGTGACCCGCCAATTCATGGAAGAAAAGATCCCCTGTTTCACTTACTTCTGCTGCGGCCCCCGTGGTCGCTACCTGAACCGCTTACTGGACACGCCGCTGGTCAAAATCAGGATGAGCGGATGGCTTTTCCACCGTTTCAAAACTCTCGGTTTTCTGCATTGGGGTTACAATTACTGGTATCAATCGCAAACCAGAAACCTGATTGATCCTTTCTGTGAATCCGCCGGACGGGCCTGGCCCGGATGGGCTTATGGCGATACATTCGTCGTTTATCCCGGTTCTGACGGCCCGATCGATTCCTTGCGCTGGGAAATCTTCGGACTCAGCCTTCAGGATCAGGCACTTCTTCAAACACTCCGGATACAGCCGGACGACAAAGAGCTGAAAGCCTTCAAGGATTTCGACGATTTCCCGAAATCCCTGCCCGCTTATCTGAAATTGCGCAAGTCGCTTCTGGCTCATTCCACGGAAAAATAACTTCGCAGAAACACGCCCAATGAAAAAACTCGCCGCTGCATCTTTAATCCCGTTTCATGAAAAATGGCTGAACCTTTACAGGCACCTGCATGCCAATCCCGAATTATCTGGCGCCGAATCGAACACGTCAGCACTGCTCGCCAGCGAACTCACCGCCCTTCAATTCAAAGTTCTTTCTGGAATAGGCGGACACGGCATCGCCGCTATCCTTGAAAACGGACCCGGCCCCGTGGTGCTTATTCGCGCCGATATGGACGCCCTGCCCATTGAAGAGAACACCGGGCTCCCGTATGCCAGCAAGCTCCACGCCCCACTGCCTGATGGACAATCCTCGCCGGTCATGCACGCCTGCGGACACGACATACACATGACCATTCTGATTGGCGTGGCGCAAGTGATGCATACACTGCGTTCTCAATGGACAGGCACCCTGATCGCCATCGGCCAGCCATCCGAGGAAAAAATGAACGGTGCGAAGGCCATGCTGGATGACGGGCTGTATTCCCGAATCCCGCATCCGGATTTTGCGCTCGCCTTGCATGTCATGCCTGATCTGGACGCAGACAAAGTGGGGATTTGCCCGGGTTATGTCTGGGCCTGCGCGGACATGCTGACGCTAACCGTCAAAGGCGTTAGCGGGCATGGAGCCGCACCCCAGACCACTCGCGACCCCATTGTTCTGGCCGCCAAATTGATCCTCGCCCTGCAAACCATCATCAGCCGTGAGATTGATCCCGTGGAACCCGCCGTCATCAGCATTGGCGCCATACATGGAGGCAGCACCTTCAACGTCATTCCAGAACAAGTTTCCATGATGTTAACTTTGCGTTCCTACAAGCCTGAAGTCCGCGAACAGCTCCTGGCCTCCATCCAAAGGCATTGCACCGGGCTGGCTCTGGCGGCCGGCTTACCCGAAGAACTGCATCCGGTTCTCCAGCAAAGCAGCATCTTTACGCCACCCGTGTATAATGACCCGGATTTGACAAACCGCATGGCCAATGTTTTCCGGGAGGCCTTAGGGCCCGACAAAGTGCAAACCGTAAAGCCTGAAATGGTGGGTGAGGATTTTGCATTATTCGGACTGGTCGAACCGCCTGTCCCGCTGACCATTTTCCGGCAGGGCACCAGAACGCCGGGGACCGCCACAAAGGCCGCCCTGCACTCCTGCAAGTACGCGCCAGATGCCGCCATTGCCATTCCAACCGGCGTGCTGGCTTTGTCGTCTGCGCTGTTAGATTTCCTGAAGAAGTAAAGGCCGCAAGATATGAGAAAAACGCCTTGCCGGATTATTGATATTCATCAACATGTACCGGAAGACCGGGACTTGGACGCGCGTGTCAAGGCCTGCGAGGAAACAGGCATTGTCAAACAGGTCTTGCTGGGCCTTCCGGAATCACGCGTGCCGGGTGACAACGCCAGGACTCTGCGAGCCCATCGCCTGTTTCCGGATCTCTTTATTGCATTCTACGGGGTGGAAATGGATGCGGACGGTCTTGGTGACATCGAGCGTGCCCGTGATCAGGGGTTTACGGGCTTGAAATTCATCGCCCCTTTACGCCCTTACAATGATCGCGCCTATTTCAAGTTTTACGAGCAGGCCGCCAAACTGAAAATGCCGGCGCTTTATCACCTCGGCATTGTGGCAAACCTGAGTGGATGGCGGGATTGTGACAGCAACAACATGCGCCCCATCCATCTCGATCACATCGCCAGACGGATTCCGGAACTGACACTCATAGGCGCCCATTTCGGCAATCCCTGGTGTGACGAAGCCGCCATGGCCTGCCGCTGGAACCCCAACCTGTTTTTCGATTTCTCGGGCTCCCTGATGAAACATCGGAAACCCGCCTGGCTTGCCGAACTTCTGTGGTGGAAACCGGAAGGCCCCTACCCCGCACCCGATAAAACCTGCGCCTGGCAAAAAGTCCTTTTCGGTACCGATGTCGCTTCCAGCCAGATGGAAGATGTCCGGCAGGATTATGAAAACTTAATGGACACACTCAAACTGGAAAATGAAACCTGCTCGGCCATCTGGCATGACACAGCGTCCGCAATCCTCCGTCTTGCGCCATAAAATATCTGATTTAAAAACAGTACTTGTCAAAAAACTATTGATTACTGGCATCCCGCAACATCCGGGCATAATGCGATCTGGAGCAAAAGGCATGACACGGCATCTGCATTTCGACAGCGTTGGTGGAGCAAGCGGCGATATGCTGCTAGCGGCATTGATTGACCTCGGCATTCCCGTAGACAAGCTCAATGCCACGCTTGCACGCCTGGGCCTGGGCCCTGCCAAGCTTGCGATTCACGCAGAGCCAGCTGTAGACCATGGCTTGCAGGGCACGCGCGTGACCGTGCATGCCCATGAACCGGCAATACACGGGCACAATCATACCCATGCGCCACATCGAGGCCTGCCGGAAATCCGCCGCCTGATCGAGTCCTCAGATTTACCGCCCGCCATCTCGACACGGGCGCTGACAGTCTTCACGCGTTTAGCGGAAGCCGAGTCCCGGATTCACGGAACAACCACGGACAAAGTTCATTTTCATGAAGTCGGGGCGCTCGATGCAATCGCTGATATCGTCGGGGCCTGCGCCGCGCTGGAGGAGCTTCAGGTGCATGGCGTGTCGGTCGGCCCTTTGCCGCTCGGCCACGGAACCGTTACCTGCGCCCACGGCGTACTGCCCATTCCCGCGCCGGCGACGGTCGTGCTGCTGACCGGCATGGCCACGGCCTATGCCGATGAGCCGTTCGAAATGGTCACGCCCACCGGTGCCGCGCTGCTTTCCACCTGGCGCACCACAGAAGCGCCGCCAGATGGCGCGCGCCTTGCTGGTTGCGGCGTCGGCCTCGGCCACCGCGCCCTCGCTGGACGGCCTAATCTTTTGCGGGCAATACTTTTTGAAATACCCGACACCGCTTCCTCAGCAACAGAGACCTGCCTGGTACTCGAAACAAATCTGGATGACACCACACCGGAACTAATCGGGGCGCTGATTCCCAGCCTGCTCAAAGCCGGGGCCTGGGATGCCTTTGTCATACCGGTTCAGATGAAAAAGCAGCGTCCTGGAATGCTGGTCACCGTGCTCTCCGCACCGGCACGACGGGAGGCGCTGCTGGATGTACTTTTTAAAGAGACGACAACCTTTGGCGTACGCGAAAGGCTCTGCCAGCGCACCACGCTTGAGCGGCAAATTGAAACCGTTGCAACAGCCTACGGCCCCGTGCGCATCAAAATCGGACGCTGGCGCGGCGCCGTCGTCACCCGCGCGCCGGAATACGACGATTGCCGGACCTGCGCGGAAGCCGGCGGAGTCGCGGTACGCGCCGTCTACGAGGCCGCCTGCGCAGCAGCTGCTGCAACCGCTGTTCGGGAGCCATAACCCGGTGTACGCAGCCACGTTGTCATGAAAAGAAATAAACTGACTTGGGCCCTGCTGCTGACGCTGGTCTGGCCGGCGATGGCGACGGTGCAGGTGCATCTTGTTGCAGGCGACCGGATCTCGCTGAGCGCCTCCAACGCGCCGCTGCCGGAACTTCTTTGTGCTTTCGCCGCGCAAGGGGTCAAAGTCATCGCCGACCCGTCTTTACAGAGCACCGTCACACTCCAGACCACTGCCACCGATTTGGAGAAAACCCTCAACCGGCTGCTCCAGCCTTACGACTACGCCATCACCTGGCGCGTGCTGGAAGGCCCCGTTGGACAGCTCTCCCGCCTGTCCGAATTGCGCGTTTTTGAGCACGGCAATCCAGAACGCGTGGTGGCTGTGAATGCGACGCCGCGCTCCGAGCCAACCGTCACGCAAACTGTTGCCCGCGTACGCATTGTTCCCAACGAGGTACTGCTGCGGCTCAAACGTGGAGTTAGCACCGACCAGTTCCGCACGTTGCTGCGCGGACTGAATGCCGACGTAGTGGACTGCCTGCGCATCGGCGGAATTTACCGGTTGCGCCTGCCGCCGGGCAGCGATGTGTCAGCCCTGCTTGAGCAACTGGCGGGCAACGCGCTTGTGGATCGCGCCGAACCAAATTACATCGTCGAGTTGCCCCGTTCCGCCGGCACGCCCGGCACGGGAAATTCCAGAACAATTCAACCGCCTCCACATAGCGAGGGGCCTGCGAGCGTGGCGGTGATTGACTCCGGATTCGCCGCCACGGAAGACTTGACCACACTTGTGACTGCCAGTTACAACGCCGTAAATCCCGGCGCGCCCATGACTGACACCGTCGGTCACGGAACGCAAATGTCACGCCTGGCTGCCGGCACCAGCCTGCCGGAAAACACCGATCTAGCGACGCCTACCACTGCAATCATCGCTATTAAGGGTTTCGATGACCAGGGCCTGGGCAACAGTTTTGAACTATCGCAAGCCGTGGCCTACGCCGTAGATCATGGAGCCAGGACACTAAATTTAAGCTGGGAAGTCGGCGCCAACAGCCAGTTTGTCGGGGAATCACTGGCGTACGCCCAAAATCACGATGTTCTGGTGATCGCCGCCGCCGGCAACACGCCGACCGGCCAGGCGGTCTATCCGGCAGCCTACCCCGGAGTAGTCGCGGTTAGCGCGCTCGAAGCAAACAACCGGCCCTGGGCGCTTTCAAATTACGGGACGTTTGTTGCGCTCGCGGCACCCGGCACAGCCATCCTGCCCACGGGCAACACAACTGGAAGTTACGCAGGCACATCGATTGCCTCTGCATACACGGCACACATCGTCGCTGTCTACCGCGCGGCAAATCCAAAAGCTACCGCCGCCGAAACACGCAGCGCGCTTTTGGGCGCGCTATCCCCCGCTGTCAGCGATCCCAACGGACGCAACTACGGCGCAGGCGTGCTCGATAAAGCCGCCGTGCAGCGGCTGCTGCACTAGCATAACAAGAGTTAGTCTGATACAGTTTCAAGCAACTTCGTACAGCCCTTCGCTCATGCTGATCTGGTTGGTGATGCTGTAGACTGCTTGGCGGTGAAATAGATCCATGATTATTAGATTCAAACATTTGCTCGTGTACGGTCTGCTCGCGCAGGCAGGACTGAGCCTGCCTGTGCGGGCCGCGAATATTGGCGAGCCATCCAATGTCACTGGCGTTGTCGCGGCCCGGACAGTCTTGCCGGCATGCGTGCCAGTTCAGCAAGCAGCGCAACTGGACGTACCCGCTTCAGCCTCGACTGACGGCGGACTGGTTTATGTAATCCCGATTCACGGCGTAATGGATGAGGCCTTACTGTATGTGCTGCGGCGCGGGTTACGTGATGCCGAAGCAAAAGGCGCGCAGGCGATTGTGTTCGATTTCGACACGCCCGGCGGGCGGGTGGATACGGCCGAAGAAATCCTGGCTATGCTCCGCGAAGTCAGCGTGCCGACTTACGCTTTTGTGAATCCCAACGCCATTTCGGCGGGCGCGATCATCGCACTTGGCATGGACGGGATTTACATGACGCCCGGCAGCCGTATCGGCGATGCGATGCCGATCATGATCTCAATGTTCGGAAATATCGAGGAAATGCCCAAAGCTGTCGAGGAGAAGATGGCATCCTACGTGGCGGCACTGGTGCGCTCAGCAGCACAGGAAAAGGGACATGACCCCATGCTGGCCGAAGCCATGGTGCGGCGCGAACTTGGGTACAAGGTGGGCGACGCGGTCTTCGCGCAACCAGGGCAGTTGCTGACTCTAACTAGTAAGGACGCAGCGCGGCTGGTGGGACCGGATCGCCACCCGGTCTTGTCGCAGGGCACGGTAGCGGACATTGATGAATTATTGAAACTCATCGGCCTGGACGGATGCGAAGTCATTGAATTGCGCGTCACCGCAGCTGAACGCACCGCGACGTTCATCGAATCCATATCCATCATATTACTGGCAGCCGGGCTGCTGGGGCTCTACATCGAGTTCAAGACCCCGGGGTTCGGGTGGCCTGGAATACTTGGCCTGCTTTGCCTGGCGGTCTGGTTCTGGGGCAGCCACATCGCCGGACTCGCCGGTTATGAAGAGATGGTGCTCTTTCTGATCGGCATCGCCCTGATCATGATCGAGGTCACGGTCATCCCCGGATTTGGCGTGATCGGGGTGGCCGGCTTCGTAATGGTGATCGTGGCGCTCGTGCTGGCCATGGTGCAGCACATGCCCGGTGAGCCTTGGTGGCATCTAAGCTTGCCGCGCCTGCAGTTTGGACTGCGCAACCTGCTGGCCGCGCTGGCGCTTGTGGGATTTGCGGGCTGGGGCCTGCGGCACTGGCTGCCGCACACGTCAGCTTATCGCGGGCTGGTGCTGCAGACGACGCTGACTCACACAAAGGGCTTCCAGGCCTCGGTTCCGAATGCGGATTGGGTTGGACGCCGGGGCGTGGCCTTGACCCTCTTGCGCCCCGCAGGCACAGCGCAGTTCGGCGCGGACCGGCGGCAGGTTGTGGCGCGCGGCGATTTTCTGGAGGCGGGTTGTGAGATCGTGATCACGGAAACGCACGGCAGCCGGCTGGTGGTGGATGCGTCGCCCAACGAGATAGCGCCGGCGCGACAGGCGTGAAGAACGTGGCGATTGGTGTCGGAGACTGGTAATGGCATCGGCATAATGCGGCATCTGCGGTTGGAGTATTCCACCCCGCCCCCCCCACCCTCCACCTTCCACCTTCTCATATTAGGCTTGGTTTGATAGGGTGTCCGGCATGAACAACACCTATGTTTTATTAGTCACGCTGCTGTCGGCCG
>SESG01010591.1_pt1 | contig 17970 bp, 15 predicted proteins | sample 3171421 | NCBI WGS metagenome assembly SESG01 (sample SAMN10866946, study PRJNA518727) | freshwater metagenome | biome: subpolar coniferous forest; feature: holomictic lake; material: water; isolation source: holomictic Lake 227, 6 m and 8 m depth | place: Canada: near Kenora, Ontario | collected... | reverse complement strand
TCGGCCCTGCGGAAAGGAAACTTCCAGGTTTTGAAACACCGTCAGGTTTTCATAAATGGAGGGCGTCTGAAACTTGCGACCAATCCCTGCGCGCACGATTTGGTACTCAGGCAATACCGTCATCTCGTCATTTTTGAACTTGATGCTGCCTGTACTGGCGCGTGTTTTGCCACATATCAAATCCAGCAGAGTGGTCTTGCCAGCACCATTAGGACCAATGATCACGCGCAACTCGTTTTGGTCAACGTAGAGGTTCAGGTTGTCAATCGCCTTGAAGCCGTCAAACGACACGGTCAAGTCTTCGACCGTCAATACAAAATCATTTTTTTTCATGGCTGATCTCCAAGGTTCAAGCTTTTTGGCCGGCCAAACCATCTGGTTTGGCTATCTTTTGGCGGGCCGCCCAGCGTTTGACCCACCAGGGTTTGACGCGTTGCGTGTAAACGCCTGCCAGACCGTCCGGGAATGCCAGCACCACACCGAGAAACATGCCGGCCATCAGGAACAGCCATACATCGGGGAAGGTCTCAGAAAAGTAGGTCTTGCCAAAGTTCACCAGCAAGGCGCCATAAACTGCGCCCACCAAGGACATCCGCCCCCCCACCGCGGCAAAGATCACCATTTCGATCGAGGGCACGATGCCTACCAGTGAAGGCGACATAAACCCCACTTGCAGCGTGAACATTGCGCCACCGATAGCGGACAGAAAGGCGGCAAAGCAGAAGGCAAAAACCCTGAACATCGCCACGTCGTAGCCCGAGAAGCGAACCCGGTCTTCTTTGTCCCGCATGGCGAGCAGCAGCGTCCCCAGCTTGCTCTTTTGGATCCAGGCGCAGACCATGATGGAGCCCAGCAACAAGAAAACGGTGAGGTAATACAGGATGTACTTGGCACTGTCGGTGCGGGTGTCCCAACCCAGAATGGTTTTAAGGTCAGTCATGCCGTTGACGCCGCCGGTGTAGCCTTGCTGGCCCACGATGAGCACGGTAAGAATCAGCGCGACGGCCTGCGTGATGATGGCAAAGTAAACGCCACCTACCCGGCGCTTGAACATGGCGTAGCCGATGATGAAGGCCAGCAACGTAGGCACCACCAGAATCAACAGCAAGGTCAGCGGAAAGGAGCGGAACGGTTCCCACCACAGCGGCAAGGCGGTAATTTGATTCCAGTCCATAAAGTCTGGAATGCCGGGCGTGGATTGAATTTTGGTGGTGATGGGGTCGCTGGCTTCAAGCTTGAGAAACATCGCCATGGCGTAGCCACCCAAACCAAAAAACACCCCCTGGCCCAGACTAAGCACCCCGCCGTAGCCCCACAGCATCACCAGGCCCAGGGCAACAAAGGAGTAACTCAGGTACTTGCCTACTAAATTCAGGCGGAACAAGTCGAGGGTTAACGGAAAAAAGACCAGCAGCACGCCTGCCAATAACAGCAAGCTGCCCAATTTGTTGCGGTCTATCCATTGCTTGATGTTGTTCATAGGAGACTCCAATTGAATGTCGATGAGGAGGATGGCTTCAACCGGGGCGGACTAGCGCCGCACCTTGGAGGCAAAAAGGCCTTGCGGGCGCAGCATCAGGATGGTGACGATCAGCGTCAGGGTCAGCACCTTGGCCATGGACCCGGCCATGAAAAACTCGGCGATGGACTGGGTTTGTGCAATGCCAAAGGCCGACACCACAGTGCCGAGCAAGCTGGCAGCGCCACCAAAGGTCACCACCAGAAACGCATCCACAATGTAGAGCGAGCCACTGGTCGGGCCGGTCGATCCAATGGTGGTAAAGGCTGCGCCTGCCACCCCGGCGATGCCGCAACCAATGGCAAACGTGAGTCGGTCGGTCTTGCTGGTGTTGATGCCAATCGCGTTGGCCATGATCCGGTTGGACACGGTGGCGCGCACCCGCAGCCCCCAGCGTGATTTGTGCAAAGCCATCAACACCCCGCAGGTGACCAACAGCGTGAGCGCCATCACCAGCATGCCATTGATAGGAATATCAAGCCCTGCGGCGGGCGACCAGGAACCCATCAACCAGTCGGGCAGCGTGGGGCTCACCTCTTTGGCGCCAAACGCGGTGCGGAAAATCTGCTGCATCCCCAGCGACAAACCCCAGGTGGCCAGCAAGGTGTCGAGCGGGCGTCGGTACAAGTGGCGAATAAACAGCCACTCCACGGCCCAACCGACGGCAAACGCAAAAATAAAGGCCGCCACAATGGCGAATGGAAAGTAGGCCTGCGCCAGCTTGGGGGCGTAGGTCTCGGCCAAATGCGAGAAGAAATAAATCGTATAGGCGCCGATGGTCATGAACTCGCCATGCGCCATGTTGATCACGCCCATCTGGCCGAAGATGATGGCCAGCCCCAGCCCCATTAACAACAGCACCGAAAACAGGCTGAGCCCGGCAAAGCCTTGCATCAGGCCGATATTGAGCATTTCAGAAGGTGACATGATGAGCTCCGATCCGGGTCGCGTGGCATGAATGCCAGGAAGGTTGATTAACTTGAAACCCCTGGCTGGCACGGTTCAACCGTGAAGGCCAAACCGCCCAGCGCAGGGTTTCCTACTTACTGGTAACCCTTGGGGAATGGGTTGGGTTCGATCAACGCAGTGGACTCTGACACCACCTTGAACTGTCCGTTCGCCTGGGCCTGACCGATGCGGGCCTTGCTCCACAAGTGGTGGTTGTCGTGCAGCTTGACGTAGCCTTCCGGTGCGGTCTTGAGCTCGATACCGGCGGAGGACGCTGCAATCTTGTCCACATCAAAGCTACCGGCTTTTTCAACTGCTGCTTTCCACAGCCAGGGCCCCAGGTAACCCGCTTGCGTCACATCGCCAATGACGGCGTCTTTGCCATACTTGGCCTTGAACGCGGCGACAAAAGCCTTGTTGTTGGGGTTGTCGAGCGACTGGAAGTACTTCATCGACGAGTAGAAGCCATTCATGTTCTCGCCGCCGATGCCCAGAACTTCGTCCTCGGTCACGGAAATAGTCAGCAAAAATTGTTTTTCTGCGGTGACGCCAGCGGCCTTGAGCTGCTTGTAGAACGCCACATTGGAGCCGCCCACCACGGCGATAAAAATACAGTCGGGCTTGGCGACCTTGATCTTGTTGATCAAGGAGTTAAAGCTGGTGCTGCCCAAGGGGTAGTACTCTTCGCCGACCACTTTGCTACCGGCTGGCAGGTGACCTTCGATGTGCTTGCGCCCGATCTTCATGGAGGTGCGGGGCCAGATGTAGTCAGAGCCCACCAGGAAGAAGGTTTTGGCCTTTTTCTCTTTTGACGCCCAATCAAGGCCGTACAAAATTTGCTGCGTGGCTTCCTGACCGGTGTAGATCACGTTTTTGCTTTGCTCCAGACCTTCATAAAAGGTGGGGTAATACAGCATGCCATTTTCTTTTTCGAAAATAGGCAACACCGCTTTGCGCGAGGCCGACGTCCAGCAACCAAAGACGGCTGCGGCACGGTCATTGACCAGCAACTTCTTGGATTTTTCAGCAAAAGTGGGCCAGTCGGAGGCGCCATCTTCCTTGATGACCTTGATCTTGCGACCCAGCACACCGCCCATGGCGTTGATCTGATCGATGGCCAACTGCTCGGCTTGAATGGAACCCGTTTCCGAAATCGCCATGGTGCCGGTGGCTGAATGCAACTGGCCCACCGTCACTTCGGTGTCGGTGACCGCCAGCTTGGTCGTGTTGACCTTGGCGGTTGGAAACTGTTGCGCTTGCGCCCACAGCGGCAAGCCCGCCAGCAAAGGCGCAGCGGCCAGGCCCTGCACCAGACGGCGGCGGTTAATGAGAGGGGAATCGCGATGGTCGTTTGACATGGTGAGCTCCAGCGGTTGATGAATAAAGTGCCAACCTTTTGTGTTGGTCTGAGTTCAATCATCCAAAAAAACAACGCAACACCCAATACGTCAATCAACGTAGTTCGACTTTGTCAACCGGGTTTCTACCCATGCACCAAAGTGCAGGCTCACTTCTTGCGTTGTTACTTTTTGACTGGAGTAACGAGTTGAGCAAGGCAAGCGCACAAAAAATTTTCCGTATTCGCCGCGAATACAACGCCTGGGTGGCCGATGAGTCAATTGAGGACTACGCCCTGCGCTACACGCCACGCGGTTTTCGCAAGTGGTCGGAGTGGCGCGTGGGCAATACGGCGTTTGGCGCGGTGTCTTTTCTGGCGCTGGAGGCGATTGGCGGTGCGATGGGGCTGAACTACGGTTTTTCCAATGCGCTCTGGGCTATTTTGGCGGTCGGACTGATTACCTTTTGCACCGCCTTGCCGATCAGCTATTACGCCGCACGCTACGGCGTGGACATGGACTTGCTCACGCGGGGTGCCGGTTTTGGCTACCTGGGCTCCACCATCACCTCGCTGATTTACGCCAGCTTCACCTTCATATTTTTTGCGCTGGAGGCGGCCATCATGGCGCTGGCGTTGCAGATGTACTTGGGCCTGCCGATTGCCTGGTGCTACGTCATCAGTGCCGTGCTGGTGGTGCCGCTGGCGGTGCGCGGCATCACGCTGATTTCAAAACTGCAAATCTGGACGCAGCCGCTGTGGGGCGCGTTGTTACTGTTGCCGTACTTGGCCGTGCTGATAAAGCAGCCACAGGCCTTTCTTGATTTCACGGGCATGGTCGGCCACACCTCGGGCAGCAGCGAATTCAACCCGCTGATGTTCGGGGCCGCCGCCACGGTGGCGTTCTCGCTGGTGGTTCAGGTTGGGGAGCAGGTTGATTTTTTGCGGTTTTTACCCGAAAAAACGCCGACCAACCGCAAGCGCTGGTGGGGCGCCGTGTTGCTGGCCGGGCCGGGCTGGGTGCTGCTGGGCATGCTCAAAATGTTGGGCGGTGCGTTTCTGGCTTATCTGGCGCTGCAGCATGGCTTGTCGGCGGCGCAAGCGGTGGAGCCGACCCAGATGTACCTGGCTGGATTCGCTTATGTGTTTGCCGACCCGGCCTGGGTGATGGCCGCGACGGTCGGGTTTGTGGTGCTGTCGCAACTCAAAATCAACCTGACCAATGCCTATGCCGGGTCGCTCGCCTGGTCCAACTTTTTTGCGCGACTGACCCACAGCCACCCCGGGCGCGTGGTCTGGCTGGTGTTCAATGTGGCGATTGCCCTGCTTTTGATGACGCTGGGGGTTTTCTCGGCACTTGAAAAGGTGCTGGGCCTGTTTGGCAATGTGGCGGTTGCCTGGGTTGGGGCGCTGGTGGCCGATCTGCTGATCAACAAACCGCTGGGGCTGAGCCCGCCCGGCATCGAGTTCAAACGCGCCCATTTGTACGACATCAATCCGGTGGGCCTGGGCGCGATGCTGCTGGCAGCGGGGATGGGTGTGCTCGGCTACGCCGGCGTCCTGGGCGCGCAAGCGGCCGCCTTTTCACCCTTTATGGCGCTCGGTACGGCGCTGCTGGCGTCGCCCCTGTTGGCCTGGATCACTCAAGGGCGTTATTACATCGCTCGCCAACCACAGGCCAAGGGCCGGGCGGGCCAAAAGGTGACCTGCCATGTGTGCGAGAACACATTCGAGTCGGACGACATGGCCAGTTGTCCGGTTTACGACGCCCCGATTTGTTCTTTGTGCTGCACTCTGGAGTCGCGTTGCCACGACCGCTGCAAGCGCGGCTCGCGCGCGGGCGAACAGGTCGAACACTGGCTTGGTTTGTTGTTGCCGCAGGCCTTGTCACGGCGCCTGAATTTTCGGGTGGGTCATTATTTTGTGGTGGCTTTGTCGCTGTGCGCCTTGCTGGCAGCGGTGATGGGCATGGTCTATAGCCAGGAAACAGCGCGGGTGCTGGCGGCGGATCAGAGCGCGATGCTGCGGTCTGCGTTTATCAAGGTATTCGCCATGTTGCTGCTGATCACGGCGGTGTGCAGTTGGTTGGTAGTGTTGGGCAGTGAAAGCCGTCGCATGGCGCAAGACGAGTCCAACCGGCAAAACCAACTGCTCTCAGTTGAGATCGAGGCGCATCAGCGCACCGACACGGCACTGCAAAAAGCCAAGGACCTGGCGGAGTCAGCCAACCAGGCCAAAACACGCTACGTGGCGGGCGTCACCCACGAAATGCGCACGCCGCTCAACAGCATTTTGGGTTACGCCCAAATTTTGCTCAAAAACGAGGCACTGACCCAAGCGCCGCGCAACGCGGTGCAAACCATTCAGCGCAGTGGCGAGCACTTGCTGGCGTTGGTGGACGGTTTGCTGGACCTGGCCCGGATTGAGGCGGGGCGCTTGCGCCTGGAGACGGCGCCATTGCCCCTGCCTGATTTTCTGGACGGTTTGGTGAGCATGATGCGACCGCAGGCAGAGGCGCGTGGGGTTCGATTTGTTTATACCCACAGTGGGCGTATGCCAGCCTGGGTGCAGGCCGATACCAAGCGTTTGAGCCAGATTCTCATCAACCTGCTGAGCAATGCCGTTCACTTTACCGACCAGGGCAGCGTCACGCTGCATGTGGATTGCCGTAGCGATGTGATCCGGTTTGACATTGTGGACACCGGCATTGGCATTGAGCCACAAGACCAGGAGCGAATTTTCATGCCCTTTGAGCGGGGTGCGGCGGGCCGACGGCGCGGCGAGCCCGGTACCGGGCTGGGCCTGACCATCACGGGCTTGCTGACCTCGCTGATGGGCGGCGACCTGTCCTTGCAAACCCAATCGGGTGTTGGAAGTACCTTTAGCGTGCGGCTCTACCTGCGCGAGATTGATGACCCCGGCCCAAGGGCTGAACCACCTCTGCAGATTGCTGGTTTTTTTGGCAAACGCCGAACCCTGCTGGTGGTGGATGACCAACCAGTTCAGCGCCAGATGTTGGCTGGCATGTTGACGCCGCTCGGCTTTGCCATCACCGAGGCGGCCAGTGGCCTTGAATGCCTGGATTACCTGGCCGATAAACAGCCGGATGCCATCCTGCTCGACATCTGCATGGACGGCATGGACGGTTGGCAAACGGCGCAGCAGATTCGCAGCCGGGGCTACACCTCGGTGCCGATCATCATGGTGTCGGCCAACGTGCTTGAGAACCACAGCAGCTTGCTTAAATCGGCGGGCTGCCAGGCCTTTGTCAGCAAGCCGGTGCTGGAGTCTGAATTGATGGCCGCCTTGCAGCGGCACCTGGGCCTGGAGTGGAAGGCCGCAGGTGCATCGGTGCCAGTGGAGCCGATCACGCCCCAAGCTGGCGAGGCCCGTTGGCAACTGACCGAGGACGCACGGACTGAGCTGATTCACCTGGTGCAGCTGGGTCATGTTCATGGTCTGCATCGTTTGCTGGACCGCTTGAGCGCCGAAAACCCGTCCATGACCGCTCACGTTCAACACCTGCGCGAATTTGTAAGCCGCTGCGAACTGGAGTCCTTGCTGGACCACTTGAAGAAGTACGAAGATGACATTGAAGCCTGAAGAGATACCTGACGAAAAACCTGCTGCGCACCGCCCTGTGGTTCTGGTGGTGGATGACACGCCCAGCAGTCTGGGCATGTTGTGCGACACACTGGAAGCCGAGGGCTACACCGTGCTGGTTGCCCGGGACGGCGCAGCGGCCCTGCAGCGACTGGAGTTGGTGGTGCCGGACGCCATTTTGCTGGATGCCGTCATGCCGGGTCTGTCTGGTTTTGAGACCTGCCGCCTGATCAAGGCCGACCCGGTGCTGGCACATATTCCGGTGATATTTATGACCGGACTGTCTGAAACGCAGCATGTGCTGGAAGGCTTTGCCTGCGGCGGGGTGGACTACGTGGTGAAACCGCTGCGTGCCGCAGAACTGGTCGCCAGACTGGTAACGCACACACGCAACGCCCACATCACCCGGCTGGCGCGGGAAGCGGTGGACGTGGCCGGTTTTGGCGTGGTGTTGGTCGATGCGCGGGGCCGCCTGGCCTGGCGCTCGCCCCAAGCCGCCTTGTGGCTCAAAAGCGTGGACGGCACCACCACCGATGGGCGTTTGTCAGACTCGCTCAACGCCGTCTTGCTTGACGAGCAGCAGCCGGTGCTGCTGAACCTGGGCCACCTGCAACTGTCGGTGCGCAATATGGGACGGGTCGGCATGGGAGAGACCATGCTGCTGCTGGAACAGCACAGTGCGAGCGAAGTGGCGCCGTCGCGCCTGGCCCAAGCGGCCCTGACTCCGCGCGAAACCGAAGTGCTGTCGTGGCTGGCGAAGGGCAAAACCAACCGCGACATTGGCGACATTCTGGGCATGAGCCACCGAACCGTGAACAAGCATCTGGAGCACATCTTCGAGAAGCTGGGGGTGGAAACCCGGGCCGCCGCCGCCGCGCTGGCCTTCGGTCACATGCTGTGACGCCATGCACCACAAAGAGGAATCTGGCGATGCCTTGTTTTGGTGCAACCCCACCAACCAGGCATCGGGGAGCCGCTGGCGCGCAGGCGCACTGGCAGACAGCGGTCGGTCCTGACCACGGCACGGCTTTTGCATGGTTAACCCTATGGAACTTACCCCTCGCGTTTGGTCCGCATTTGCGGCCGCACGAGCTAATGACCCCTGCATTAAGTGAAACGATATGGAACTAACGCCTCGCGAAAAAGACAAGCTGCTTATTTTTACCGCCGGCTTGCTGGCTGAGCGCCGCAAGGCCCGCGGTTTGAAACTCAATTACCCCGAGGCCCTAGCCTTGATCAGTGCCGCCGTCATGGAAGGCGCCCGCGATGGCAAAACCGTGGCGCAACTGATGAGTTTTGGGCGCACCATCCTGACCCGTGCCGACGTCATGGACGGCATCGCCGAGATGATTCCCGACATTCAGGTGGAGGCCACCTTCCCCGATGGCACCAAGCTGGTGACGGTGCATCAGCCGATTGTTTGACCGTTTGAACCCTTGCTTTGACATAGACAAAACCCTGATTTTGATTATTATTTTTTGCGGGCTGGCGGTCGTTTGTGGATACGCCGGCGCACGCCACTCTCAACCCCTTCACCGGAGACCGTCATGATGAATGCAAAATTATTGAAAGCTATTGTTTTTATAGCTGCTTGCGCATGTTCTACCTGGGCTAGCGCCCATTTAGGCACTGAAGTTGGCACCCCTTCAACGCTCGGGTTCTGGGAGGGTCTGCTGCACCCGCTCACGGGCTTGGACCACTTGGCCGCCATGCTGGCCGTGGGTTTCTGGAGCGCACTGACCGCCCGCCGACTTTGGACAGCCCCGCTGGCCTTTGCAGCCATGCTGCTGGTCGGCGCCCTGCTCGGCCTGGCCGGCATGGATCTGCCCGCGGTCGAGCCGATGATCGCGGCCTCGCTGCTGGTGCTGGGCTTGCTGGTGGCGTTGCGAACTGAGTTGCCTACCGCGCTGGCCGCTGCTTTGGTGGGCGTGTTTGCCCTTTTTCACGGTGTGGCGCATGGCACTGAATTCGCAGGCTCGGTACAGACTTGGGCGCCACTGGCGGGCATGCTCCTGACAACGGTGATGCTGCATATGGCCGGCCTTGGTTTGGGCTTGGCGCTGCGTCGGCGCAGTCTCTGGACGCCCAGATTGGCGGGTGCTGCGGTCACGCTGCTAGGCGGCGTCTTGCTGCTGCAAATGGTTTAACGAAAGCTCCCCCATGACCCCTGGCGAAATCATCATTGACAACGGCCCCGACCACGTCCTCAACCCCGGACGACCCGCGCTCAAACTGGTGGTGCAAAACACCGCCGACCGACCGATTCAGGTGGGCTCGCACTACCACTTTGCCGAAACCAATGGCGCGCTTAACTTTGACCGCATGTCGGCCCTTGGCAAACGGCTGAACATCGCATCAGGCGCGGCGGTGCGGTTTGAGCCGGGCCAGCAACGCACGGTAGAACTGGTGGACTACGTGGGCGAGCGGGTGGTGTATGGGTTTCGTGGATTGACACAAGGAAAACTTTGATATGGCCACCATTGGACGACGTGCATACGCCGAGATTTTTGGCCCCACCGTAGGCGACCGGGTGCGCCTGGCCGACACCGATTTGCTGATTGAAGTCGAGCAAGATTTCACGCTGGGCGCGGGTGGCTACGGTGAAGAAGTCAAGTTTGGCGGCGGCAAAACCATTCGCGACGGCATGGCGCAGTCGCAACGCACGCGCGATGGCAGCGGAGTCGGCCCGCAAGGCGGTGGCGCAGTCGATTGCGTGATGACCAACGCGCTGATTCTGGACCATTGGGGCATCGTCAAAGCCGACATCGGCCTCAAGGGCGGGCGCATTGTGGCCATTGGCAAAGCCGGCAACCCGGACGTGCAGTCGGGCGTGGACATCATCATCGGACCCGGCACCGAGGTCATCAGTTGCGAGGGCAACATCGTCACGGCGGGCGGCATCGACTCGCACATTCACTTCATTTGCCCGCAGCAGATCGAAGAAGCGCTGGCCAGCGGCGTCACCACCATGATGGGTGGCGGCACCGGCCCCGCCACCGGCACGTTTGCCACCACCTGCACACCGGGGCCGTGGAACATTGAGCGCATGCTGCAGGCGGCCGACGCCTTTCCGATGAACTTTGGTTTTTTGGGCAAAGGCAATGCCAGCCTGCCGGACGCGCTGCATGAGCAGGTCAACGCGGGTGTCATCGGACTCAAATTGCATGAAGACTGGGGCACCACCCCAGCGGCCATCAGCAACTGCCTGGACGTGGCCGAAGAAGCCGATGTGCAGGTGGCGATTCACTCCGACACGCTCAACGAATCGGGCTTTGTCGAGAACACCATTGCCGCCACCAAGGGCCGCAGCTTGTGTGCTTTTCACACTGAAGGCGCCGGTGGCGGCCATGCGCCGGACATTTTGCGGGTGGTGGGCGAGGCCAACTTCTTGCCGTCGAGTACCAACCCGACCATGCCCTACACCGTCAACACGCTCGACGAGCATGTGGACATGCTGATGGTCTGTCACCACCTCGACGCCTCAATTGCCGAAGATTTGGCGTTTGCCGAAAGCCGCATCCGCAAAGAGACGATTGCCGCCGAAGACGTGCTGCACGACCTGGGCGCCATCAGCATGATGAGCAGCGACAGCCAGGCCATGGGCCGCGTTGGCGAAGTCATCATCCGCACCTGGCAGACGGCGCACAAGATGAAAGGCCAGCGTGGTTGGCTGGCACCGGTTTTGACCGCTGCACCAGGCCAACATACCTACCGCAGCGAGCGTTTTCCGATTGAGATGAATTCGCGCAACGACAACTTCCGCGCCAAACGCTACATCGCCAAGTACACCATCAACCCGGCGCTTGCCCACGGCATCAGCCACGAGGTGGGCAGCATCGAGGTCGGCAAATGGGCTGATCTGGTGGTCTGGAAACCGGCCTTCTTTGGCGTGAAACCAGCGCTGATCCTGAAAGGTGGCTTCATCGCGATGGCCGCCATGGGCGACCCCAACGCCAGCATTCCGACCCCGCAACCGGTGCATTACCGCCCCATGTTTGGCGCTTATGGCGGCGCTCTGACGCGCGGTTCTTTGACATTTGTGTCGCAAGCCGGGCTGAATGCAGGCATCAAGGAGCGCTTCGGGCTGAGCAAGACCTTGAGCGCCGTGAAGAACATCCGTGGCGTGCGCAAGCAGCACATGGTGCATAACCACTATCTGCCCAAGATGGAAATTGATGCCCAGACCTACAGCGTGCGCGCCGACGGCCAGTTGCTGACCTGCGAAGCAGCGGTAAGCTTACCGCTGTCACAACGCTATTTTCTATTCTGATGATCCAAATTTCCAAACTCATGCCGCAAGGCGCCGGGCTGGCACCGGTGCTGCTCAAACGCGCCGCCACACTTGAACTCGACTGGGATGTGCGGCAAAAAAGCCGCTTTGACGCCACCGATTCACTCGGCCGCCAACTCGGCGTCTTTTTGCCCCGCGGCACGCTGGTGCGCGGTGGCGATGTGCTGGTGGCCGAAGACGGCTCTTTGGTCCGTGTCATTGCCGCACCGCAACCGGTGCTGGTCATCACCGCCTGCGCCACGCATGGCAGTCCGTTTGACCTGACCCGCGCCGCCTACCACCTGGGCAATCGCCATGTGCCGATCGAACTCAAGCCCGACCACCTGAAAATCGAGCCTGACCATGTGCTGGCCGACATGCTGCGCGCCATGCACCTGACCGTGCGCGAGGCCACCGAGGCGTTTGAACCTGAAGGCGGCGCCTACGCCAGCACCGGCCACAGCCATGCCGCGCATGCCCATGCGCATGGCGAAGCCCACGACCACGCTGTGGCAGCGCCCAAACCCAAGGCCATCAGCATCCCCGTGGTGGCGGCAGTGCCCCACGTTCACGGGCCGGGATGCAACCACGGACACGGCCATTCCCACTGATGCAAAACGACATGCCGGTGCAGACCCAAGACACCAGCCTGCTGCAGCTGATGTGGTTGGCATCTCCGGCCCTGCCGATTGGCGGCTTTGCCTACTCAGAATGCCTTGAGGCCGCCGTCGATACTGCGCGAGTAGCTACTGAATCAGGAGCAACCGAGTGGTTGCTGGACCAGCTTCACCTGAGCCTGGCCCGCAGCGACTTGGCCGTGCTGGCGCAGGCGATACCGGCCTGGCAACGCGGCGACGCCGCTGCAATTGCCAAACTCAACGCCTGGGTTTTGCAAACCCGTGAGAGCAGCGAGTTGCGTGCCCAAGCCGAACAAATGGGCCGCTCATTGCTGGAATGGCTGCGTAACCACACCACTGCCCGCACCGCGCAAATCGACACCCTGGCCGCCCTGCAGTCGACCTACCCCGTGGCCTTTGCCCTCGCCGCCTCCGCCACCCAAGCCAGCCTGCGCGACTGCCTGCTGACCTACGCGTTTGGCTGGGCTGAAAACATGGTGCAGGCCGCCATCAAATCGGTGCCGCTGGGCCAAAGCGCCGGGCAGCGCATCCTCTCTGCGCTCACCGCCGAAATCCCACCTGCCGTCGATCACGCTCTGGCGCTGGCAGACCATGAGCGCCAGGCTTTTTCACCCATGCTGGCGATTTTGAGCGCCCAGCATGAAGTCCAATATTCAAGGCTTTTCCGATCCTAGCCCTCGTATCTATTGCGTAAGCAGCTTCTTTATTCATAGCAAATCACCATGTCCACACTGCACCACATCAAAAATCGCACTAAAAAATTACCGCCCCTGCGCGTGGGCATCGGTGGGCCGGTCGGCTCCGGCAAAACCACGCTGCTGGAGATGCTGTGCAAAGGCATGCGCAACCAATACGACTTGGTTGCCATCACCAACGACATCTACACCAAGGAAGACCAGCGCATCCTGACCGTGAGCGGCGCCCTGCCCGCCGAACGCATCATGGGCGTGGAAACCGGCGGTTGCCCGCACACCGCCATCCGCGAAGACGCCTCCATCAACCTGGAGGCCATCGACCGTATGCTGGAGGAATTTCCCAACGCTGATATCGTGTTTATTGAGAGTGGCGGCGACAACCTGGCCGCCACCTTCAGCCCCGAACTCAGCGACCTGACCATTTATGTGATCGACGTCGCCGCCGGCGAAAAAATCCCGCGCAAAGGCGGCCCCGGCATCACCAAGAGCGACCTGTTCGTCATCAACAAAACCGACCTCGCCCCCTACGTGGGTGCCAATCTGGACGTGATGGCGGCCGACACCACCCGCATGCGTACCGGCCCCAAGGGCTTGAAGCCGTTTGTCATGACCAATTTGAAGACTCTGGTGGGCTTGAATGACGTCATTGCCTTCATTGAGTCAAAAGGCATGCTGCAAGCCAGTTAGAATACGCGGCTTGGAAGCGTGGCAGAGTGGTCGATTGCACCGGTCTTGAAAACCGGCAGCCCGAAAGGGCTCGTGAGTTCGAATCTCACCGCTTCCGCCAAGATACAACCCTAAGTGATTGATTCACTTAGGGTTTTTTCTTGTCTATAGTTTCCCATCCGCGTTATATCCGGCATCAAAAACAGTCAGCACAGCAACCGGGCAGGGCTGGCGGTCAAGTTGCAATTAAAAGTTCCAGGCAAGCCGCCACGCTCTGTATGATTCTCAGCAGACAGGCACGTACAGATGCCTGCTTTGACTTAGCTGGAGACAAACTCATGCAAAGACGACACCTGATTGCCGGTAGCCTGTTCGCTGCCACCTTGCCCGAATGGGTCTTCTCACAATCGCTTGAAAAGCCCAAAGTCACCCTTTCGGTGGGCGGGAAAAACCTGCTGTACTACCTGCCACTTACGATTGCCGAACAATTGGGTTACTTCAAGGATGAGGGACTGGATGTGACCATCGTCGACTTTGCAGGAGGCTCCAAAGCCTTGCAGGCGGTGGTGGGCGGCAGCGCCGACGTAGTCTCCGGGGCGTTTGAACACACCATCAACATGCAGTTCAAGGGACAGAAAATGCGCGCCTTTGTACTGCAAGGCGCGGCACCCCAAATTGTGCTGGGCATCAACCCCAAAACTATTCCCAATTTCAAGAGTATTGCCGACCTCAAAGGTAAAAAAATTGGCGTCTCCGCGCCCGGCAGTTCGACCAATGTGATGGCCAATTTTGTGCTGGCCAAGGCAGGTCTCAAACCCAGCGATGTCAGCTTTATTGGCGTTGGTACCGGCAGCGGTGCGGTGGCCGCCATGCGCTCAGGCCAAATTGATGCAATGAGCAACCTTGACCCCGTCATCACTTTGTTGCAACGCTCGGGCGACCTCAAAATAGTGGCCGACACCCGCAAAGTCGCGGAGTCTGAAAAAATATTTGGCGGTCCCATGCCCGCTGGTTGTCTGTACGCACCACAGTCGTTCATCGACAAAAATCCCGCCACCACCCAAGCCCTGACCAACGCCTTGGTGCGCGCACTTAAATGGATTCAAACTGCAGGCGCTGCTGAGATCATAAAGGCCGTGCCCGAGGGTTATCTGTTGGGTGACCGTGCGGTCTACATTGATGCCTACCTGGCCGCCAAAGGTGCACTGTCACCCAACGGCATGATCCCGGAACAAGGCGCCCCGACGGCGTTTAGGGCACTGGCCAGTGTGGATGAAAAGATCGCTGCCGCCAAACTGGACCTGATGGCCATCTACACCAACGATTTTGTTAAAAAAGCCAACGCCAAATACCCCAAAGGTTGACATGACGGCGGCCTTGACACTGCGCGATGTCGCATGCACCTTTGTCAGCAAAGACCAACCCGGTCAACGCTACACCGCGGTGCAGTCGGTGAATCTGAGCGTTGCAGCCGGCGAATTCGTCAGCGTGGTCGGGCCCACAGGGTGTGGCAAGAGCACGCTGCTGAATGTGGGCGCGGGCTTGCTCGCCCCCAGCACAGGCTCCGTGAGCGTTTTTGGTCAGCCACTGACCGGCATCAACGCCCGTGCCGGGTACATGTTTCAGGCCGAGAGTTTGATGCCCTGGCGCACTGCGTCAGGCAACGTATCAGCCGGATTGCAATTTCGTGGCGTACCTGAGGCCCAAGTCGCCGCTCAAGTAGACGAGTGGTTGCGTCGGGTAGGGTTGGGTGGTTTCGGCGACCGTTATCCGCATCAAATGAGCGGCGGTATGCGCAAGCGTGTCAGCTTGGCGCAAACGCTGGTGCTGGATCCCGACATCATTTTGATGGACGAACCGTTCTCAGCGCTGGACATTCAAACCCGCCAACTGATGGAAAACGAGTTACTGGAGATTTGGTCGTCAAAAAAGAAGGCTGTACTGTTCATCACTCATGATCTGGACGAAGCCATTGCCATGAGCGATCGCGTGGTGGTGATGAGTGCCGGGCCGGCCAGCCACCCGATCGGTGACTTCTGCATCGATATCGAACGCCCGCGTGATGTGAGTGAGGTCAAAACCACGCCCCGCTTTTTAGAACTGCACGCGGCCATCTGGGCCGTGCTGCGTGAAGAAGTTCTCAAAGGTTACCAGCAACAGTTGAAAGCGGCCTGAATCCATGTGGAATCTGATCAAACCGCGCAGCGGCAACCTGTGGCTGTGGCAGCTTGGCCTTTTGCTGGCGCTGTTTGTCTTTTGGCATGTGATGACGGTGCCAGGGTTGATCCCGCCGATGATGTTCGACAACGACACCCAGGCTGCCTTCTTTTTTGGTGAACCGCTCAAAATGGCGTCACGCATCTGGGCGTGGTTTGTCGTTGACGCAGACATTTACAAACATCTGGGCGTCACGCTAGCCGAGACGCTGCTGGCCTTTGCCATTGGATCAGGTTTGGGCCTGGCAGGAGGCTTATGGCTGGCGCTGGCGCCCATGGCTTCGGCCCTTCTGGAGCCCTACATCAAAGCCATGAACGCCATGCCGCGCATCATTTTGGCCCCCATTTTTTCTGTTTGGTTTGGACTGGGCATGGGCTCAAAAGTGGCGCTTGGGGTGACTTTGGTTTTCTTCATTGTTTTTTTCAATGTTTACCAAGGCGTGAAAGAAGTCAGCCCCGTGGTGCTTGCCAATGCGCGCATGCTGGGCGCCGACCAACGGCAGTTGCTGCGCCATGTTTACCTGCCCAGCGCCACCAGTTGGGTGTTCAGTTCGCTCCACACGGCCGTGGGCCTGGCCTTTGTTGGGGCTGTGGTGGGAGAGTATTTGGGCTCCAGCCAGGGCGTTGGCTACCTGATTTTGCAAGCCGAAGGAAGCTTTGACATCAATACCGTGATGGCCGGCATTGTGGTACTCACCCTCTTCGCACTGGTACTCGACGGCCTGGTCGGCTTGGTTGAGCAACGTCTGATGAAATGGCAACCACGCTCTGGCGAGACTGAGAAACTGTAGCCATTGCAGTCCTGAGCGAAGGCGCTTCGCAATGTCAATATAAACACCTGATCGGCATTCAATCACATCACTGACCAATATCAACATTGCAAGCCTGTATGTCTAGAATCGGCAAATATCAACACGCCTCTCTGATGTAATCAAGTTCCAAGTGGATGCAAAATAGTGCTTTCGCCCAGCATCCGGCTTTTTAATTTACCTTTCGGAGCTACCTTGTCAAATAATATCCATCGCATCGCCATCTGCACCGGAGGCGGCGACGCTCCGGGTTTAAACGCGGTCATTCGCTCCGTGGTGGTCGCGGCCTCCAACCGGGGCTGGGAATGCTATGGCATACGGGATGGATTTAACGGTATTCTTTTTCCGGAACGTTATTCAGAAGGCGGGGTGTTCCGCCTCACCTTGGACCGGGTTCGGGGCATCGCCCATTTGGGGGGCACCATTCTGGGCTCCACCAACAAAGGTAATCCCTTGCATTTCCCGATAAAAATGCCGGACGGATCCACCAAAGAGATTGATCGCACTGACGAAATCCTTGAATATTTCGCCCTGAAAGAACTGGATGCGCTTGTCTCCATCGGTGGCGATGGCTCGCTCACCATCGCCAACGCGCTCCACGAAAAAGGACTGCGCGTGGTCAGCGTTCCCAAAACCATTGACAACGACCTGGACAAAACGGTCACAACCTTCGGCTTTGACACGGCGGTCGCGTTTGCAACTGAATGCCTCGACCGCCTGCACAGTACCGCCGAGAGCCATCAGCGCGTGATGGTGGTGGAGGTCATGGGGCGGTATGCCGGCTGGATTGCGCTTCACACCGGCATTGCCGGCAATGCCCACGCCATTCTGATTCCCGAGATTCCGTTTGATCTGGACAAAGTGGCCGCCATGATTGCCAGCCGCGATGTGGGGGGGCACCCGTACACCATTGTGTTGGTGTCTGAAGGCGCTGAGCCCCTTCATGGTCACCGCGAGGTGGTGGAGCAGGCTGAGATTGGTCACGCTGAGCGATTGGGTGGCATTGGCGAACAAATTGGCAAATCCCTTCAAGAGCTAACAGGCAAAGAAACCCGCGTGGTGGTGCTGGGTCACTTGCTGCGCGGAGGCAGCCCAACCTCCTTCGACCGACTGGTGGCCATGCGTTTTGGCACTGCGGCAGTGCGGGCGCTGGCCGAGGGACAAACCGGCATCATGGTGGCGCTGGCGTTCCCAAATGTCAATTACGTGGCGATGAAGGACGTCGCCGGGCGCATGAAGGGGGTTCCGTTGGACTGCGACACCTTGCAGA
>SESG01016659.1_pt1 | contig 17984 bp, 18 predicted proteins | sample 3171421 | NCBI WGS metagenome assembly SESG01 (sample SAMN10866946, study PRJNA518727) | freshwater metagenome | biome: subpolar coniferous forest; feature: holomictic lake; material: water; isolation source: holomictic Lake 227, 6 m and 8 m depth | place: Canada: near Kenora, Ontario | collected... | reverse complement strand
GGCAAAAGCATCCTTGCCGTACAAATCGCCGACGCCATCACTCGCGGTCAAGCAGTCCCCGGATTCAGAACGGAAGCCCAGGCACAACCCGTCCTCTACCTCGACTTCGAACTCTCCGACAAACAGTTTCAGAACCGATACAGCAACGACTACCAAAATAACTACCGGTTCAGCCCTCTCTTCTATCGGCTCCAGGTTGATCGCGACAAAATCGACATCCCCGACAACATCGAAACCAGCCTCAAAATCGACATCGAAACCGCCGTCCAGAAAACAGACGCGAAGATCGTCATTGTTGACAACATCACCTGGGTAAAAACCGAAACAGAAAAAGCAAAAGATGCCTTACCCTTGATGAAATACCTCAAAGGCTTGCAACGCACCTACGGCCTCTCCATTCTTGTTCTGGCACACACCCCAAAAATTGCAGAATGCACTCCCATCACACAAAACGACATGGCCGGTTCCAAACACCTCATGAACTTTGTGGACTCAGCCTTCGCACTCGGGCATAGCCACAAAAATGGCCAATTACGCTACCTCAAACAAGTCAAGGCACGAGCCTGCGAAGCGGTATTCACAACCATGAATGTCGTAACGCTTCAAATTGAGAAACCAGATAACTTCACTGGATTTCAGGTACTTGATTACGGCAAAGAATACGACCACTTAAAACCACTGAAAGAGCTTGAAAACGAGATTATCACACAAAAAATTATTGAGGTCAAGAGAGCAAACCCTGAAATATCAAACCGCCAAATTGCAACGAAGTTAGGCACCAATGCCATGAAGGTAGGGAGGGTTTTGAACAGCCTTGAACCAGAACAGAACACCAAACCCTATGAAACAGACGGTGAACCCTTCTGAGTGTAACACTGTTACAGCTTGTTACACTCCTAAAGCCAATGGTGACAAGGCTTTTCAGGTAACTGTAACATCACAAAACTTCTGTTACAGCAAAGGGTGTTTCCCTCTTGTCTGGCAAAAAGCAAGGTGTAACAACACGCATCGTTACGTTACACCTCCGTCCCAACAGCAAAGAATACAAGGGGTTCCCCCTGTAACAGCGTGTACCACCGTTACAGGAGGTGGTTGCTGATGCCATACCGCTACGCACTCGAACAAGGCGGAGCAAAGTACCCATGCCCTGCATGTCACCAAAAACGCTTTGTCCGCTACATTGATACCTACACCGGCAGCCATCTCGCCAGCCACGTCGGACGATGCGACAGGGAAGACTCCTGCGCCTACCACCTCACCCCAAGTGAATATTTCAAACTCCAGGGAAACACAACAAAAGCGCACCATGCCACCAAACCACCCGAACCAAAACCGGAACCAGAACTCACAACTTCTTACATTGACCCCGAAATTTTGCAAGCCACTCTCGCCCAATACAACAGCAACAACTTCTGCCGCTGGCTCTGCACCATATTCGGCCAACAACAAGCCTTTGAATTGACGGCCACCTATCGAATCGGCACCTCAAAACACTGGCCCGGCGCAACCATCTTCTGGCAAATAGACCAGCACCACAACATCCGAAGCGGCAAAATCATGCTCTATAACTCGCAAACCGGCAAAAGAATCAAGCACCCCTTCAACCACATAACCTGGGTACACAAAGCCCTCAACATCCAGCCATTCCACCTCAACCAATGCCTCTTTGGTGAACACCTCCTCACAACCTACTACAAAAAACCCGTCGCCATCGTCGAAAGCGAAAAAACCGCCATCATTGCCGCCGGATTTATCCCCGAATACCTCTGGCTTGCAACAGCAGGGAAGGGGAACCTCAACCATGAAAAACTCAAAGTGCTCCATCAGCGTCAGGTAAAACTTTACCCCGATCTCGGAGCCTGCGAAAAATGGCAAACCATAGCCGCCAGCCTACCAAACGTCACCGTATCCACCATCCTCGAAAAACGAGCCACCCTGCCCGACCGAACCCAGGGCCTCGACCTCGCCGACTACCTCTTGAGGGAAAATGCGCTTATGTTTTGAGCGTCATGGTATGCCAATTCTTTTGTTGATCTGCTTTTTATTGTCCTGTTTCAGTAATATCTTGATGATAGATAAAAATGCAAACGGTAGTTACTTGCCCGACTTGTTGAAGGATGAAAAAGAGCATCAACCATCAGGTATCTGCGTTTTTATAAAGGAAGGAACTGCCTGCTTTTTCACAATAAGGCAAGTCAGTGTAAACAGTGTTAAGACTCAGAGCACACCATGATCATGCGATTCAAAGAATTTATAGCTTTACCAAAGAAAATTCTAGTGGAGGCACCAGAACATTTGCTGCCGACAAATCCAGAAAGGGTTGATGAATCTACCCGATCTACAGTTGGCAATTTCACAGCGAGGCGCGATCAACCCCACTTTCAAGGAGATGAGTATCACGCTCATGTTGAAATTCCTGGTGGTTATGAGGTGGCTTGGTGTAAGTCCTACTCGCGTCGTCATCCAAACAAATTTCCCGCTAACGTTCCAAAAGATGCCAAAGCTGCCGTTGCTAAAGTTCTTGGGATCAATGTGGATATGCTTGAAGCTTACAAAGTTTATGACGAAAAACTTGGCGAAAACGTGTTGCTCTTCGAAGTCCATGAGTTCTAACCCCACTTTCAAGCATTGTCCACGCCGCTCCAGCACCAGTAACGCAAGCCGTTAGGTTCCAAACATCACGTCTTTATGAAAAAGCAAGCTATTGCATTATACGGAAAAGCCAATTCAGGCAAGAGCACGACCCTTCGGAAGTTGTATGATCTTTTGATGGCCTACCCGAAGGCGCACATCGAGATTATCCGTCCGGTCGGCGTGGATTTCACCGTGATTATAGAGGTTGACGGTATTCTGATTGGTATTGAGAGTCAGGGCGATCCTTGTAGCAGACTTGACGACAGCATCAATTTATTCAAAGAGCGCGGGTGCGTTATTGTTGTTTGCTGCACGAGAACCAGAGGTAGCACGGTAGTTATTGTCGAGGCTCTTCAACCGGAGTTCACAATTACCTGGTACCACAAAATAGCGGGACAAGATGACGATAAGATGGCACAGACGATTTTGAAACAGATTAAAGTTGCACTTGGAGCCTAACAAATCGTTGCAGCAAAACCGGTCTGCCCGCAAGCCAGGCTTGCGGATTTTAGATTAGAACATAATTGGGATGGCTGAAGCTGTCAAAACAATGCTTTCTTTCGAAGGAGTATTAAAGTGAGAATATCTAAAAGCGGTCAAATGGGTTCACAGGGCGTATCTTCTGTGCGAAATAAATTTATTAGTGACTTGGGATGGATATTCAGAGAACAATCAACTGATGATTATGGTATTGATGCTATAGTTGAAATCGTAGAAGATAATGAACTTAAACCAGCCATGGTTGCTCTTCAGATAAAATCCGGATCAAGTTATCTTTACGAGGAAAGTGCAGATAATATAGTCTTTCGTACAAATAAAGACCATTTTTTATATTGGTTAAAATACCCACTACCAGTAATTATTGCAATTTATGATAGTAAAGAAGATATAGCTTATTGGGAACATATTAATCTCAAGAATGTTATCGAAGGAGAAAAAACATCAAAAATTCTAATTCCAAAAAGCAACCAGATAGATAGCTCAAACAGACTCAATCTGTTAAGAGTGGCAAAAATTGAGCTTACCATAGAACAACAAAGAACTCTGGACGTTCTTAAGATTATTTCTGAAACAACACGCAGTGACTACTCGGAAAAATATGCGCAAGTCCTTAAATTCTTAATTGACTATCCCAAAAATCCTTTCGCGTTGTTGTTAAAAGCAAATACTGAGTTATCTCGAAACAATTATAATGATGCTATAAATAGTTATCGTGAGGCGCTTTTATATTTACCAAATAATCCGATAATTTATATTAATATTGCTATGGCATATGCGGCAATCAATGACGATGAAAAAGCATTGGCGTATTTTAATTGCGGAATAAAATTAGATAAATTTCACCATTATGGCTACACTTGCAGAGGAGAGTATCTATTCAGTAGAAAAAAATTCAATGATAGTATTATTGATTTAAACGAATCAATTTTTTTGTACAAATACAACAGCCTTGCATACAATATAAGGGGGTGGTGCAATATGGCACTAAATTTGCCGGAAAATTCTGTTTCTGATTTTCTTGAAGTTATAAAACTTCGCCCATTTTCTCCTGATTCATACAATAACGCCGGTTATGCGTACGAACAGGCTGGAGAGCTTGATAATGCCATCTTTTATTATAAAAAAGCACTTGAATTAGATCCTGAATATAAACAAGCTGAAATAAACATTAACAATATTAATCTTAAAGCAAAAATATCAAATATTTCTAGTGAAATTAGAGAGGATGCAGATAATTTTATGTTCTATTTTGAAAGAGGTATAGCATATTGTGACATAGGTGATTACGAAAAAGCAAAAAATGATTTTTTTAAAGTTATAGAATTTAATGATACCCATGTTGGGGCATATATTAATCTTGGGTGCGTTTTAACCGAGCAGAAAAAATGGATAGACGCATTAAAATATTTTAATCAAGCAATCGATATAAATCCGGAAAATGCTTTTGCGTATTACAGTAGAGGTTTTTTATTTGAGGTTATGGGAAATCTCGATACAGCAATACAAGACTACTCTAAAGCTATAACAATAAATAATCAGGATTATATTTCTCTTTATCGAAGAGCTATAATACACAAAATAAATATCAAATTTGATGAAGCAATCCATGATCTTGATTTAGTTTTATCCATCAATTCCGAATTTCTTGACGCAATTAATTTCAGACGTACTTTGCTGAACATTCGCAATAATATTGTTCGCAGTTAATATGGATTAGTGCTGTAGGATTCAGCGAAGAAAAAACCGCATCAATCACACAATCCTATACATAACAAGTCGGTACAACACGCCAGCGCTACTAAGCACCTTTGTTTTTTCAGGTTTCTCGGTGTGATGTTGGCATTATGTGCAATCTATGGTATTAATGAAAGCGCATCTAAATCTACTATGAATTGGATTATTAATAATGCGAGTGTGGTACTTTCCGCCGCCAGCCTAATTGTATCGATTGTGGCTATTTTTCGCACAAGCTTAATGGCTTCCAATACAGCTATATTACAAAAAACGATGCAACTCTCGGAATACCATGAAAAGGTAATGTTAGGGCGTCAAGCAATGGAAACTATTTTTCGCAACTGGAAGATAACGAGTGGAAAAAATATTCAGGACTGTAACGAGGTTGACTTAAGTGAATTTATTGACTATTACAATAATAATTATCATCATGGAACTGATTCAAAAAAGAAAGAAATGAGCAACGAAGTTCATCGTTATCTTAGCCGTCTTAACCATCTTTGGCAGGATGCTCAAAATCACGTATTTGATATCGAAGAGATTATGAAACGTTTTGGTGACGGAATTTGCATGGATGAGCGCTATACTCTGTTATACCTTCGTGCTCACCAAGAAGCTCATCCTCAGGAAATATTTTGGCAAGGCGTTCCAAAACTCATCCAGAATGCTAAACTATGGCAGTCAGCGAGAAATAATAAAACCTAATTTAAGCATAAAATCGAATTATTACTTAATTATCGCTTTAGCTTTACGCTTCCTCCGCCACTGCTTCTCATTTCCCCTCCCATCCAAAAAGATCCATTTATCCACCCCCATCCAATTCCCTCTCCACCACCTCCAGCACATCATCCCGCTCCAGCACCAGCCGCGCCACCTGCCGGTTCAGCTCCACCATCAACGTCGCTGAACCAATTCCCGCAGCCAGCTCCCGAGCGCTTCGCAAAAACAGCAAATCAGCATTCCGGTCCCTTAGCTCAAACCGCAAAGGGTACGTCACCACCAACTCCGACGACGCAAAATCCAGACCCTCCCACAAACAAAACAAAGCAAACAGCCGCAACTCCGTCGCCTGCAACAACGCCGCCTTACCAGCAAGCAACGTATTCAGAATCTGAAACTCCGTCTCAATTGCCACACCTGAGGCCACCTGGCTCCGGTAACTCCGCACCGGTGTCAAATGCGCCATCCGGTTAATCATCTCCGCCTTCCGATCCATCGCATCAAGCAACCCCAGCAAGGCATCCGCATCCGCCTGCAACAAATACGGTCGCTTCTCCGGCGCCGTATCCTCATCCATAATAATCACACCACCCGCGCCCGTCGAAGCATCATCATTCCGATTCTTCACCAACGTCTTATGGTTCGACCCCCGAATCATCTGATGCAACTCCGACAAATCATTATAAATCGACTTCTGCATCCGCGCCACATCCTGCAAATCACTCGCCGCCACACCTCGCTCCAGCGGCTTTGCATTATAATGCGCCACCGCTGGCACCACGCCAATACCATTCACCCAATCACCAACCAGCACCGGCTCATCCAACCCCTCCACGCGCCACACCTCAACCCGCTCCTTCGTCCATATCCGGTACACCCACGCCTCACCATCTGCACCATCAACCCGCTCACGAACCTTCAGATACACCAGCTCACTACCACCCTCAATGCGCTCCTCAAAACGCCAATCCAGCACATTCACCGGAAAATACAACCGCAAATAAGGCCGAATATCCCTGCCAATCTCATCTGCCTTCGTCAACGCCGCCACCGCAGGCTTATCCATTACCACCCACACCACACCAAACACCGAACTCCACTGCTGCACCGACTTCATAAACTCATTCAAATCACAACCATCCTTATCCGCATTCACATTCAGCACATTCAACGCCACACACCGCTCAAGCCGTCCAAAACTCCGCTTCGGAGGCACACGCCACAAAAAGCCCGAATACGTACTCACCACACTCCGGCAATGATTCTCCATCGGAGTCTGCCGCAACCGCTCCTGCAACTGCACCACCGACTCACTCAAATACCGATACAACAAACACGCCTCCTCCCAAGCCCGGCCACCCTCAAACGCCTGCCCCAAAAACACCCACTCCGCACAATGCGCCCGATACACCCGGTTACCCCTCTCCAGCTCCACCCGCTTCCCATAACTCGCCATACCACCACCTCCATTAATCACCATCAACCATAACTCCTCGGTCGCTGAGTAGCACGCAGTGCTTACCGAAGCGCTCTTCCTGAAGTCCTTTTTGTCCCTGCTATCCTTTTCTTCACCGGTCGCTGAGTAGCACGCAGTGCATACCGAAGCGCCCTCTTCTTCCCCTCACGCCCTCCAATGCTCCGGCTGCCCGCCATACTCCCGCACCGGCACCCGCACCGGAAACAACTTCTCAACCAGATACCCCAGCGCATCCGACGCATGAGTCAGCGACGCATCACTCACCTTGTCAATATCCCCATTCCGCCACGTCACCAGCTCCAGATCCCGCACCAGATTCGGGCACCGCTCCACGCTCAACCGCCCAACGCGCAACAACCCATTCACCGCATTCACCCGGTCACGCACCGCAGGAGCCGCAAGGCGAGCCTCCACCCTGAACCCCCGATCCTGCAAAATCCTGAAATCACTCTTCAACGCCGAAGTCCGCCGCGCCCGCCCCGACGGATCAGGAAACACCCTCACCCCCGGATACCGCTCATGCAGCCACTCCGCCAGCTCGTATGTTGTCGCATCCCGCAACCGCACCTCATCAAAACAATGCACAGCTTCACCCACCACAGCGCACACCACCGCGCTCAGGCAATCCACATTAAAATCAACACCCACAACCACCTCACACCCCAACCGCTCCACACTGCGAGCATGAACCGCACTATCAAAATGCCGGTACACCCGGCCAGCCGTCAAATTCACAAACCGGCCATCCATATAAGCCGCCCGCTGATTCTCATCAAACGCCCGCTCCAGCATCTCCACAAACTGCCCCGGCAAATGCACATTATCCGCCGTCCGCCCAACCACCATTCCCAGGTCATGCTTCCCCTCAACATTCCGCGCCAGCTCATACCCCCAATTCAACTGCTCCGGCGTACCCGTCAAAAACAGCTCCCGCACCCTCGCCTCCGGGTGGCGCAACCGCGACAACACCACACCCAAAATCTCCTCCTTCATCAAAAACGGCTCATCAATCCCAGCCGTCGCAAGGTTAGGCCCCTTCAGCGACTCCGGCTCATCCCCCGATGCAATCCAGATCGTCCCATTCCAACCCGGAATAAAAAACTCATGATCCGTCTTGTTATACCGATACCGCACCCCTGCCCGGTCAAGAATCTCCCTGATTGAAAGCACAACCGTCTTCTTCGCCTGCTTATACGTCGGCGACACATACAACGTCGGAATCGGTGCATTCACTGCCGAACTCCAGATCGAACGCAACGCACCAATCCGCGTCTTCCCGCACCCATACCCGCCAACCAGCAGCTTCACAAAATTCGGCAGCTCCCAAAACGCCCGCTGATGGGGCAGCATACGCCCCTTGTCAATCACAAACCGCATCCACCACACCCCTTGCAAGCATCATAAAACCACACCCAATCCATTATCCCATTAAACCAGCGCCACATGGTCACACACCCCACGCGCCGCAACAGCCGCGCCTCCTGAATATCGAGGGTTATTACCACCAGAAACACACCGCGAGCCCGAATAACTACTCATACCATAATGCCCCCCGAAAAAAGGGGAATAAGCAGGGTTATAAACCTGGCCACGCCCATCAACCATATTATACCATCCACCAGACATGTTCGAACCTGCGTCCATTCCCCACACCTGCATGTTCCCGGTAGCCTGGCAAACACCCCACTTCGAAATAAAAGCCGCCTCCCAAACCGTATTCACCGGATCAGCTCCACGGCTTGAATTCTCCGTCGTACCATACGCCAAAGCCGCAAACTCCACAAAATCCGGCAACCGCTTGCCAGACGCAAGCAACACCTCACCAGCCTCCCACATATTAAAGCCGGAGTAAACAACAGTCCCATTCCCGCCAAACGCCAGCGGCCTTTTGGGGGGTGATGAGCTATCAGCAATCACCACCCCAAGCTTAGAGGTACCATTGGTAACATGCTCCACCCCCGTCAGATAAATATCACACCAGAACTGGCCAGCCACCAAAACCATCCCGCGAGGGTCCAAAGCTCTTGGCCGCCACTTCAAATCCCACAACGAAAACGGATTAATCTGCGGCGTAACATTCCCGCCACCCGGCACACCCGAATGGCCACCCGGCGCAAAATGGAAGCCACCAACCAACCGCGCCCCAACCACCGGAGCCACCACAAAATCCAGCGATGCCCCCAGCCCGCCATCCGGCGCCACCCAGACCGCATAATCCGTACCCGCCGTCAGCGAAGGCATCACCACGCCCGACCCCGCCGGAACCAGCAGCAGCGCCCCGCCAACCTCAACAAACAAATCCGACCCCGTCACCAACCCACTCAACCCACTCACCACAAACAACACCGCACCCGGCAACGACTTCGAAAAATAATGCGCACCAACCAACGCATCACCAACAAAAACCCCGCCCGTCACCACTGCCGCCCCATCACCACGAATACGAAAAGCGCCCGAAGGCGCCAAATCATCAACCTGCACCACTTGATGCATCAACAAATGCCCACCAGCGCCAAGCTGCTCACCACTCACCGGACACAAAAAAGCCATCACACCCCCACATTACACATTCACTCACCGCTCTCTTCAATCTTCCTGAAGTCCCTTCCGTCCCTGTTGTCCCTTTCTTCTCTTCTCCTCCTCCTCCTACCCATCAAACGCCACCACCCCATCATCAAACCCCACACCAACCGCATCAAACGCCACCCCCGAATTATACCATAGCGTCCAACCCCGGCTCACCAACACCGCCACCGCCGCATTGCTCACATTCGACCGCACACCATTCACCCCCCTCACATCCAGCACCCCATTCACCACCGACCGAGCCGCCAAAGCCAGCAACAACCCATCAACCGCTGCCGAACTCAACCCCATATCCACCAGTCGAACCACCCGCAACCCCCCAATCGAAGCCATCGAACCAAAATCCCCCCACACCAAAGAACCACTCAAATCAACCTCCTCCAGCGACGCAGGCAAAAAAGCCACATCACCACTCACCACCGTTCCACTCAAATCCAGCACCCGCAACCCAACCAGCAACTCCAGCGCAACAACATCACCCAGCAACCCCGACCCCGGCATCCGCAACACCTCCAACGCCAGCAAATTCCGAAACGACCGAATCTCACCCCGCAACGACACATCACCCCTGTTATCAAACACCCGCAACAAATGCACATCGCCACGCAACAACAAATCAAACCGCCCCACATCAGGATACACCACCGTAAACGACTTCTCCGCAACCTCAAACTTCACCAAATAAGCCGACCCCCGACCCCAATTCAACGTAATAGCGCCACTCCCATTCAACGTCAGCGATCTGCTCCCCGGCACCACCACATCAAAATAAAGGCCAACCAACTGCCGCAAATAAACCCGGTTATTCCACTGCCGCCCCGGCACCGGCAACCCCCGGTCATTCCATCCCCGGCACCGGCGCCCACTCCGCCCAACCTCATTAAAAACCATCATAAAAAAAGCTGATCACACACACCCTCACCGCCTCAACCGCTGCTGCTCACTCACCACCGGCACAAAAACCCGAACCCCGTCATACATAAAACCCGCCACAAACAGCCGCTGCAACTCCCGCTCATACTCCATCCGGTAATGGCCCATCATCACCACCAACCCCTCACCACCAACACTCGCCGCAAGCAAAGGCAACACAAACCACCCAAGCACCCTGAACACCGCCGCCCGCACCCACTCCGAAGCCACCAGCAACTCCCCGTCAAACTCCACACCATACCAGCACCGCTCCATCCGCAACCGACCGCTCAACCACGCCACCCGCACATCATGCACCACATCCGCCGCCGCCAAAGCATGGAACTCCACAAACGACTCAACCCCATGCTCAAACACATACGGCTGCACCAGCAACACATCATCATCACAACTGAAAACCATCACACCCTCCACTCAGGTAAACCACATCACGCCGCCCGCTTGAACGCCCCGGCCGTAACATACAGGCTCGAAACCGCCATTAAACACTGAACCGTCCAGCTACCATTTGCTGTTGACTGCAAAAGAGGCACATCCGCAAACGAACAATGAACCGTCGATAAAGCAGGAACGCAAAAAGTTCGCAGAACTGAACTACCCGAAGCAGAGCGCAACTGAACAGTACACGGAGTAGCAGAAGTGTTGGTCAATGAAATCCACGAAACATCAACAAAAACGCCAGCGCCAGCAGGAACAAGAAGCGGAGTCTCAGCAGTCGAAGCCGTAAGCACAACTTCAACCGGCGCAACAATCTGACCTCTCACAGCATGAGGAACAACCACCTGCTTACCAAGCACATCAAAATAAGCGTCAACTCGCTTACCAGAAAGCGCCACCGAAGCAGGGTCATTAAGCAAAGCCTTCCCACCAATCTTCACCGGATTGCCCGAATCCACCGCATCATGTGCCACATTACCCGCAACACTCGCCACCCCGGAAACACCAATCGAACCAATGAACAAATCAAGAGCCATCGGCAACGTCGATAACCTCAAAACCCCGGTTGCTGTGCCACTCACAAAAGCCGTCATCCGCACCCGAAAAAACATACCCGGCAATATCCCCACAAAAAAACCGTTGCCAGTTGTCGATGTAACCGTCGAACCACCCGCCACACTCACCACCGCAAGTGGATAATACACAACACCATCATTCGACCCGTAAAACGACAACGTCCCGCTCCACGTCCCGCCAATCTGCAACGAAAACTCCCGATACCCCGCCACATCAAACCCAGGCACCAGGTCAGCATTCAAGGCACCAGCCACCAACGAACCAAACACATCCTCATAATTCCGCACCGCCGCAACACCAGCCATCAACGGCGGATCAACCAACACACTCGTCCCCATAACCCTCCCACATTCAGTTCATCCTCCTCACACCGTCCACTCAGTCCACCAAATCCTCATCTTTCTTCCTGAAGTCCCTTTTGTCCCTGCTGTCCTTTTTTCTCTTCCGGTCGCTGAGTAGCACGCAGTGCATACCGAAGCGTCCTCTCTTCCTCTTCGCCCTACTTCCTCACCCGCACCGCCAAATTCGCATCCAGACACTTCAACCCATACAACACATCATAAGCCACCTTCACCTTCCGGTTATCCGGGTCATACCACATCGTCGAACGCATCGCCAACCCCGACTTCTCATCAAACACCGACTCAACCTTCGCCCCAAACTGATTGCCAATGTCCGACAGAGGAGCCATCGCCAACGCAAAAGCATTCCGGTGAAACAACACATTCCCCGTATGGTTCATCAAACTCACCGTCACCGCCGCATTATCCGCCACAGCCTGAGCCAGCGGAGGGAAAATCTGTACACCCGCAAACGCATTCGCAGCAGCCGTACAGAGTGCCGTCACCACATACCGCTGGCTGTCACCCGCAATTGCAAACGAATCACCAACAGCCAACGTACCCGTCACTGCCGCCGCATCCAGGTTAATCACCGAAGCCCCCTTCGCCGCAACCCCATTCACCAGCAACGCCGTCACCGAACACGACCCCTTCACATGGCTCGCCACATTCTGCGTCCCAAAAATCTCAATGCCAAACCGGTTCCCGATAAACCCCCGCATCGGCGCCTCATTACTCGACCCCGCAAGCTGAGCATTCGCAAACAACTCCAAAAAGCCCGCCTCCAGGTCAGAACCCACTGCAAAATGCAAGTTCCCGTCACTAAGCGGCACCCGGTTATCAAACAACACCTTCCGCGCACGAGTCAAATCCTTGATCTCCGTCGTAGCCGCCGCATCATAAAACCACGGCACCATCTCCGCCAACGCACACACCCGCCCCTCAATACCATTCGCCAGCGAATACATCGCCGGGCGAATATGATCCGTAATAATCTTCTCCCCCGAAAACGCCAGCTCCTTGTCCGTCAACTCAAACTTCACCTCCTTCCAGAAATTCAGCTTAATCTCCGTCATCCCCGGCTCAAGATTCTGCGCCGTCGAAGGAGCATCCTGCTCCACAAACGTACCCGGCCTGTTAATCTCAATCGTACTCCCTTTCTCCTGCGGCTTCTTGTCATACCCCCGATGCACACGGGCCGCCATACCCATATAATTCTCAAGCGCAATCAACCCCTCCTGCGCATAAAACAACGGATCATACAAATTCAAAACATTCGTCGCCATCTCACTCACTCCTCCTCATTACATTCATAAAAATTTACTCTCCTCTTCGGTCGCTGAGTAGCACGCAGTGCATACCGAAGCGCTCTTCCTGAAGTCCCTGCTGTCCCTGTTGTCCTCTCTTACTCTTCCGGTCGCTGAGTAGCACGGAGTGCATACCGAAGCGCTCTTCCTGTAGACCCTTTCGTCCCTGTTGTCCTTGTTGTCGCTTTCTTCCTTCTTCCCCGGTCGCTGAGTAGCACGGAGTGCATACCGAAGCGCCCTTTCTTCCTTCTCCTCCCAGCGCCCTTCCCTCCTCACCGCTCAATCACCAACCGAACCCCCGCCTTCTCCGCCGCCTCACGAGCCGCCCGATACTTCGCCGGATCCTTCGCATCCACCACGCTAATCTTGCTCACCGACCCACCGCCCGAAGCCCCCGAAGTGTTCCCGGCAGCCCCGCTACCCATCGGCCCCGCCGGAAGGAAATGGGGGTTCGCCTGCAAAAACTCCTGCACAAACAACTCCACCGACACCGGCTTGCCACCCCGATACAGCGGAGCCCCATTCTCCCGCACCTCAACCGAATCACTCTTCCGGTCATAATGCACACACCCTTTGAGCAGCGTCACAATCTGCGCCGGGCTAATCGCCCTCGCCGCCGAAGCCGCCGCAAGCAACGCATTATCCACCCTGATGGTGCGCAACTGCTCACCCAGAGCCGAAATATCCTTCTCCTTCGCCCCAATCACCTCATCCTTCTCCCGCACCGTCTGCGCCAAAATCTTGTCAAAGTCACCCTTCTTCTCCAGCGCCTCCCGCTCCTGCTGCGCCTTCGCCACCTTCAGCGACCGATACTCCTCAACATCCACATCCGCAAACCCCTGCAACTTCCCGGCCACCAACGCATCAACCTCCGCCTGCGAATAACTCCGCCCCTGACCCGCCAAGCCCATCCCACCCTCACCAGCGCCCGGCTTTCCACCCTCACCACCATCTCCGCTCATACCTCATCCAGTTATATTGTATAGATAGAATTATCAATTAAAATATACTGAATTCTTTTTATAAATAGAAATAAATACCTATAAAGCGGACGTAAAAAAAGACCGTTCCGCAGGGGCACAACCATCACGGCCATCGTTGTTCCGTAAGGGCCCACCACACCGTGCCCTCAAAATTTATCCCAACCCCACATACCCGCCACCAACCGTGCCGTCTGTCATTTTCAAAAGTTTGAACCGTCCACCCTTTGGCAATTCAACCCTATAGAAAAAAAACCATGACCGATAGTTTGTTTCATCAAAAGCAATTGATTTCGAACCGGAAAGGGCTATATCCGCTGCAACGTAAAGTTCCGCCACTGCAGGGTGTACAATCGTTGGCTGGCTGCCAACTCTATACACCCCCATTTTTACACGAGCCAACGCTCCAAGCTCAATCAGCATGGGCATGAGTGCATCAATTGCAACAGCAATAGTGCGGTTGCTGCCATACAAAGCAGACATTTTCTGATTGATAAATGCTCGGCTTGCACACTCCTGAACCTTGAAAACCGTTGCAACAGCACAGAGTAAATCGTATGCAACAGGGAAGGTATTCACAACCAGACACAGAATGACGGCTTTACGGTCAGCCTCTGATAGCTTTTCATAACCAGCCGCACTGATAAACTTTTCAATAAATGACAAAAACTTCTTTGGGCGGCTAAGAATATGATGCACATACATCGTTGCCTTTCTTGCCCGGTTTTTACCTGATGTAACTTGTAGCATTTTTTCAAGTATTTCACCGCGCTTTATCTCTCCGGTATAAAGATACTCCCTCAGGGTTTCATCAAGGACGCTATAAGGTATCCGCTGGTTTATGCCGATGTATTTCATTCAATAACTCCAAGTGGGATAATCAGTTCAAGAACATGACTACCGCCATGCGTCACTACTTTGCCCGCTTTGATGAAGGCTGTGTTGTCGGTAAGATACAAAGAGGAATCTCGGCGTTTAACTGCAAGCCCTGGATTCTCCTGTTGAAACTGCTCAGCCTGTTCATTGCTGACAAAACGAACATGTCGCTTACTCTTTGACGTTGATATATTTTTTGCCGTCATGGGCAATATACTCGCAGCACTCGCTTCAATGTTACCATGGTCGGTGGTAATAAAGCACATATAGCCACCATTCTTGAGCTTTTGGATAAGGTTGACGAGTCCAGCTTTGCACGTCCACTGCTGTGTATCTTGCAGCAATTGCTCATCTCCCATAACGGCACCATGCATAAGGTCATCAAGATCGTTACAAACAAGCGCTACTACTGAGGTCGTTACCAGTACATCCATATCAACCAACTTTTCTACACCAAATCGCTGAAACCCTATCTGGTAATTCTGATACCCTTTTCGCATCCAATATGCACGAAACAGCTTCTCTTCGCCCGAATTATCTTGCTCCAAATCAGGCTTTGACCCTTTCAAAAGAGCTTGTCGTGACCATGCTGTAATACTGGGAAGAAAAGCAAGAGTCGCCATCTCATTAACAACAATTTCCTGCTCAGCAAGCGCACGTTGGATAGCATACCATTGCCACAAATTCATACCGTCGATGACAATAAGCGCTTTCTTTGGAGATTGTTGTGCTTGCATATAATCAAGCACCCTGCTGATGACTACCGGATAACGTGACCCACTCAACGAAAATAATGACCAGTACGTATGCTGTACAAACCGCTGAAAACGGTTGTTCAGCTCATTCAAGGTCTCAAGCACACGAAGCTTCACCTCTGAACTCTTCAGGCTAAGCGCCAAATAGTATACTTCCCCGATAACTTTCCCCAAATCAAACCACTCATAAGGTTGATCCTGTATAGATACCGACCGGCTCTTGATGAAATCAAGCAGGGCAGTCACTCTGGTACGAATTTCTGTCGTTTCATCAACGTAATATCCCATTCGTAACGATAAGGGAATATCTTCAAAAACATCCTCTTCAATCTGAACCGGTTCCAGAACACGCATAACAAAAAGATGTCCCAACGACTTTGCCAAAAGTGGGTCAGCAAAATTGATGCTCGAATCTGCACCCTCAGCCTGCAAATTCCAGAGCCTCTGGAGGTACTCTTTCAATCCTTCCTGTGAAAGCAGTCGGTCCGTATCAGCAGAAAAAACAGGTTTAACGATTGACTTCAGGTAAGCTGTAATGGGTATACTGACGGTATCCTTTTGAAAAAATATATCAACCAGAGTAGCCAGCATACGCTCTCTGGTTTTGTATTTGCTCAATGCCTCAAGATCAATGTGGTAAAGGTTCTCAAGCTGAAAACGAATTGTAGCATCATATCCAAGCGTATCATAAGGGCGCAACTCATCAAGCGCACTCAAGGCATTGTAGCTTAAACCCACAAGCGCCTTTGGATCAAAATAGGGGAAGATGTCTTTGTAACCAATGTTGACCAGATACGCATCCACCAACATGTCGGGCAGTGGTTGATAAGGTGCGTTTATAATCATCACAACCTTTTTATCCACATCACGTACCTCAAGCTCAAACCGCACACGAGCATCTAATGCAGTGGTAGCTCTGATAATGGAACCCCCACGCCCTTCGATAGCCTTGATTATTTCAGGATAGCCAAGCAAGCCTTCAGGGTCACACGCAATAATGTGCTGTGTGTGGCTTGGCAACAATTTAGCCAATGTCTTGTCAAGCCAGCTACTCATGGTTTACTCGCAAAATCATATTGCAAATAAGTCGGGGAATAACCTGTGCTGCTGAATCAAAGTTTGCCGACCAATCTCGACGTTCAGTAACCAGCCGCTGTAACCGATAATTACGGATACTCTCTATGCCAATTCTTCTTACTTGCCGTTCCTGAAAGTCAAAGGCTTTTTCTTTATTAACACGTAATCGACATGTATTCCCGGATATTGCCCGTTCCATCTCAGCATACTTATCACCAAGAACCTCTTCAGCTCGTTGCATCAAATCGCGGTAAACCTGTGCATGATGAGTTTGAGCAGTAGCCACTATTTCCGCTTTAAGTTCTTTTGAACTCAACGACACCCAAAAATCCTGGGCATACGAAGTAAAAATATCACCTTCATCGGTAAAATAAATCGGACAAGCCAACTCATGCGTCTCAAACGTGTTGACTGCCTGGAGTGTCCAGAGTGTCCAGTATCCGGGTTGGATATCTCCGGTAATCAGCCGAATCCCCGGAATTAGATTACCTTCTGTAACCGCAACAGCCTCAGCCAGAATGGACTGAATGATTTCATGCTGGAGAGTCAATGGCTCTGGAATTGGGTTTTCAAGCCCTTCCTTTGTGTTAAAGGTGTAAATACCCTCCTTGTGGCCGGGAAAGGTCGCCACAAAGCCATCATGCGTTTTATGACAAGCTAAATTTTTTGCATCAAGATAACTGCGGCTGAGAATCTCCAGCCAGTTAGGTAGCGGGCTGTACCGTATCGACTCAGTTTTATCAGCCCGAATTTCAGCAGAATCCATGGTAGGCAAAGCCCCTTCAGTGCTTTTGTACGAAGTCAGTTTTAACTTGATATCATTCAGCCAGGTTTCACTCTCAGCCTCAAAACGCCTTGGCTCAAGCAAGGAGGTCAAGAACAGCCGGTTAACACTTTCCCGCTCAAGGGTGCTATCCAAGACGTCCGACGTCTTGTCAATTCCCAGATCGCGCATGATCTGGTCAAGCTTGGTTTCGATCACCTCATACACCCGTTCATCTATGGAATTGTCAAGCATCAGGTTAATCGCTTTAACAACATGCGTCTGA